>Ga0065711_1029357_pt1 | contig 36535 bp, 14 predicted proteins | sample Hoacrofraction12_FD_59098 | JGI IMG/M metagenome (GOLD analysis project Ga0065711, IMG submission 59098) | Hoatzin crop microbial communities from Cojedes, Venezuela - Epithelial fraction 12 v2 (version 2) | ecosystem: Host-associated > Birds > Digestive system > Esophagus > Crop | place... | reverse complement strand
GGGGGGGGGGGGGCTGGGGTGCCTTCTCCCTCCCTGCACTTTTGACTTTGGATTCTGCCGCTTTAGGAAAGGGTTCCCCGGCATGGTTGTCCACTCCAGAGCCCTTCGCCTCAGTGGCTTCGCTGAAAATTCTGAGGGGCTTTTCAGGTGTTTTCGCTCTGAGTGATATCAGTCAGACTACATGATGTGAATTGGATGTTGCTCTTATAATAAAGCATCCCAGGCAGATACAAGAGATGGCACAAAACACCTTAGCAATAACTAGCATATGTACACTCTGCTGGGCCTGAATAGCAGGAGGAATTTATAAGATCCTGTTTGTGATACTATACATATAAGACCATCCCCAAAAACTTGCACGTGGGAGATCTTTGTGGGGAAAAGGACATAGTCATTGACATATTTAAGATGATTGAAACCAATGACCAAATGCTTGTTAAAAGTTAATTATTAATATTTATGCTGAGATTTTCAAAGGAGCCTAAGGGAAATGTATGCTCCTGACTCATTGAAATTCAGAAGGAGCTGAGTGCCTAACTCCCTTAGCTTCTGTTGAAAATCCCAGCCTTAATCTCTGTGTGACAATCTGGTTTTGATGTTTTACAAACCATGCTCCCAATAATAAGGATATGCTCAGGAAGCTGAGAGAATGCTGTGAATGCATGTATTTAGTGCCTTTATTTTGGTATAATTGTTTAAAGGACTTCAGATGAAAATTTATAAAGTCAAGCAATTTCCAGCTGAAAGCCTCATAACACAGGCTTCAGTCTGTATTAGTAATGTAAACATATGCATTAAACTTTGTAATGGAATTTATGAAACTTAACGAGCAAATTTTTATTGTGCTGTAATACTATGTTGAAGCTGTTCTTCCTTCTTCATTTTTCTTTGCCTACAGCTACAAATAAATTTGACATGCCATACTATTATGTTGTCCGAGTTCACTGTAAGTTTATAACGTTACCTAAAAGCAGAGCCTTTGTTTGAAATTGCTGGCAAAAGTGATTTTACTTTATGCCTTTCACTCAGTGATATACAAAATGTACCCAATCATTTGAAAAAAAGTTGATAGCATATTTTTTTATCATATTTATTTCTAACATTATTGCAGCTGTGAATCTTCAACTAACCAAGACAGCCCAGTCAGCGTATTTCTTCAGACTCACTGTAGCACTGTGAACAAATACAAACACGTAATGGTAATTTAAACTATCAAATGGCTGCTTTTGTTCAAAGACGCTAAGCTCTATGTGACTATGCAGATTCAGTCCTTGGTTATGCTCCTGCAATCCTACTGTCATCAAGCTGATTGCAGAAGTGTAACCAAAGGAAAAAGTTTCACTCCTACTGATATATCTGCGAGCCTGACTCCATAGTCCCAAACTATTTTATTTATAAGATACATAAGGGTGGAAATAATTTAATATTTCACCATATGTTTCAGCTAATTGCCTTCCCAAAAATGAAGTAGCCAACAAAGTCCAGTTCTTTCTGCAGAGTGGAAAATTCTGCCGAAGTCTTTACTGTTGGAATAGGCCGAGGATTCCTAGCTGTACCAGCAACCTCCACCTTTTGTACCTTGGCTTCTTCCGCATTACTGTGAGTGCAAGCTATCAGTTTAAACCACAGGTCAAGTGTGCATATAGACTCACAGAAATGTACCGTAAAAACGAGACTGATTGCTAATCAGTGAACTATTGTAGTTAAGCTGCTCTATGTTATAATACTCAGATAGGATCATTTCAGTCTTTCAAATGACAGACAGTATTTTCACAATGATATTTCTTTTAGTTGAAAGCCATATTTTGAACCCCAAGAGCTGTAGCAAAGTAGTGGCAAAATATGTAGTTTGTATTAACATTCTGTTAATGTTTAGAGTTGTGAACGGTAAGGTAACTATGAAGGTGTAAACACTACGCCTAGTGAGAGATGAACCACTTTATCACTCTTCTTGTACCTGCTGTGCTAGAACAACGGGCCCTAACTCAGGCCCACTGACTTATGGACTGTTTGGCTCTAGTGCCATGTATATGATTTATAATATTGATAATACTCAGCAATATCACGCTTCACAGTCCAGCTGAAACCAGAGTATTCCTTACTTGCTTAAAGAAATATTGACTGAAATAGATCTTAAATTTAATCTTACTGTATGGTTTAAGTGCTCAATACCTCTCCCCTCATATTCTGCTAGAGTACGTTCACCGAGGGCAATATGTTACTAGCACAGCTAAGGGTCCACCTGCCTCGGACTGTCCAGGCATCCCAACCAAGGCTTTGTTTTAATGAGAAAGTATGCTGTGTTCTGGGGCTCAGAGTCCAATTATCTGTGGGATTTCAATATTCTTATGCCTGATTAGGAGTCCAGGTAATAAGCAGAGCTGGTTGAACTTCTTTCCATACGAAAATGTAAGAAAAATATAATTAAACTGAAGAAAAATGTCAGCTTTTTTTCTTTTTTTATTAATGCTTCTCCTCTACCCTCTTTGTTTAATTATGAAGCTCTCCTTTTTCTAATTTGAAAGTCAAAAAAAAAAGGTAATAATTTCACAATTTCATAGTTCTTCCATCATTCTTTTAAATTACTCTAGAAATGAACTTTTTTCTTCCTATTGTGATTTAAGTTTCTCTGCCCACGGCATGAGAACACAATATTTAATAGTGACCACAAATGATAACATTGGTTAATTTGGCTTCAGAAGCTTCTTTCAGCTCCTCCTGTTAAGAGAAAATCTTTGGTATTCAAAGATAGCATAGTGAAATCCTAGCCCCACTAAAGGCTCCAGGAAACTCAGTTGCGCCTACCGGTAACAGAGTTTAGCATCTGTTTTTATGTTAAATATGCCCCAAAACTGTATCTGCAGGTTTTCTTTAGAAACTTTTTTAAAATGTAACTGTTCAACAAGACATTATCCAAGCAGTAAAGAACCTGTTAAGCATTGCCAATCCTGTTAACATCATTGTGATGAACACAAGTGCAGTAGGAGTCATCTGACAGCAGGCAACAGGGCAAACCCTCGTCTTCCTGAGCAATTCACAACAGTGTAAAACAATCTTTTCATTTTTGTTTTGCAAGTGGAATGGTACCTTTGTCTTCAGAAACATGTAAACTGTCACTGCCAGAAACATCACGCTGAGCCTTGTCATGTCCGTTTGTATGAGACCAATTGTGTAGTACTATTCTACAGGCTTTGGAACTGCTTCACTTGCTAAATCCAGTTGAAGACTGAAAAGTGCTTGATAAATCCCTGGAGTGCTTTAACTTTGAAGAAGTCTTTTACAGCCGAGACAAACAGGATTAGTACGTGTGGCCTCCCATAAGGGAGCTCTGGATCTCCCTTTCACTGACATGGCACCCTTGCTATTTTTCCTCCCATTGGCACCTCTTGCTCAGAAAGGTAAAGAGATTTATACCTTTGTAACAGCATCTTTTTAGCCTGGTCCTAGTGAAATACCTGCTGAACTTTCTGTATTACTAGGCTGTGATTCAGAGCTTTCTAATTTATCTGTGAAGCATGTTCTGGGCAACATTTTCTCACAGGAAAGTGTGCTGAAGTCAGTGGAACACTTTCTAATTAATTCCAGTGGCTCTGGATCAGGTTATAAATTTACATTTTGTCCTGATGTTGTTTGGTTTTGCTTATTTTTTTGGCTGTTGAGGTTCCAGCTCCATCACTAAATATGCTCTACTATTTTTAAAAAATACAGATAAACCAAAGTTTACGTGGTCACTGTAATTAAGGGTTTAGAGATAGTTTGGCTCTCATAAGTACTTTAAAATACAATTCTAAAAAGAAACCTAACAAGCTGTAAAATGCTAGGCAATCTGTGGTCTCTTTGCAGGTACTTTCACCTATGTGCAAAAATGGCTTTTACTCTCCATTTACTGAGATTACTGGCAACCACCCAGCTTTGTATTCAGAGGAGAAGCAGATTCTACTCTGGCAGTTGGGAGGTGTGAGCAGGATGGAAAAGCAAGGCCTTTAACTCACCAGTCCTTCCAGACATACATGTTTGTGACCCAGTTTGTAAAAGCAATTGCGAACCATCCTGTATGCTGAACACTGTCTGCAGAGCTGAGAGGGATTTTGCTGCCAGGGAAAATGCCTGGCAGGTTACAGTGCCTGGAAATTTAGCTCATTCATTTTGGAAGTGTTTTAAGTCCATCAAAAAGGATTCAGTACTAGGACATGAAAACACAAGTGACTGAATCGCACAAAAGCCCTGCTCAGCCTCTTCAATGCCTAGGGAGCCTTGGCACCTTTTGAAAGGCAATCTGCCTATTCTGGTTGAGCTGAGTGCTTACTTCCCCCTGCAGCCATTCTGGACAGACGGACACGGTGTTCTTGCACTTGACTGTCCAAAATGCAGACCTGTGCAGAACACATGAGCAGACTTCAACAATACTGAGTTCAGCTAGTGGTAGCCACTGGTGTGCAAAGGTTGCTCTGGTATTCGTATGACTGCTCCCAATCTTTACATAACATCTGAGCAGCTAAAAGCATTGCTCTAGGAAGTGTGAGATTATTCCCTATACGCTCTTCAGGCTGAGGAAGGTCAAAACCACATTGTCAAAGGAAATGCTACCAGCATCCACACTGTGGGCTCTGTCCAAAGTTGAGGCGCCCTTCACCCCTCAGATGAGTTCTGGGCCTGTGTGTAGAAAGGTTTCATAGGATTAGGCCCAGAGACACCAGGGGTAAATGAAGTGGGTATATTTGGGCAGAACACTAACCATGCTAAGAATAGCTCAAGTACCAAAAGCAGCATAGCAAGGAGGCTTTTCAGCAGAGCGGTTTAATGCAGGTGAACCAATGCACTGAAGACTCACAGAGAACGAGTCCAGGTAGCCCTTTCTGGTATCATGCTTTATGGAATAGATATTGGTAGAGAAAGGCAAGACTTTAGAAACAATTCTCCATTTAGCATTCCCTATTCCTTCACTTAGGTGTCTTGCACCTCACTTAGTCTTCTGTCTCCAGTGAATTCCCTTCACAACTGTGATTAGTGAATTCTACTACCAGGGCTGAGTGCATTTGTTATCCGGGCCTTAGTCTTCTGCTTGTCTGTGTGGTCTCTAGCACACAGGGCTTTTTGAATAATGGCAAATGCTTTGGCTTGTAACATTTTTCAAATTGTGTTTAGCACCTAGGAAAAACGTCTTTGACAGCTCTGCAAACTCAATCTTGAGATACAATAGACTTTTGCATTGCTGTAGTTTAAAAAGTTAGTGGCATAGAGTTAAAAAGCTGCCTACCTAGGTAGTCACATGACAGATTTTAAGCAGCTTTAAACCTCTCTAAAGTAAACACTAATAATACTAAATTATTGTTATTTTAAGCTCTTTCCTTGGTTTTTCATTGCTTTGGTTTTTTTGTTTGTTTGGGGTTTTTTGGTTTTTTGTGTTTTTTTTTGTAAGGGGAAACCCTGAAAAGATGGCAAATGTGTATCTTTTCCATCACTTCATAGAAAAACACCAAAACATGCAGAAGAAAAGCCTTTCTCTGTGGCTGATTTCCCATACGTACTTGGAGTTACCAACCACATTTAAGAGGCTGCTGGAGCTTCTTTGTATAGTGAGAAAGTGCTGAAACAGAAAAAGCATTGAGCAGAATATGCAATGACTTTGTCACAATTATGGGCATCTAACACAGGGTTTTCAGATACAATCCTTTATCCTGCAGATGTTTCAGCTCAGTGTGTTGATCAGCACATTGCCCCAGGAAATTGCCTTGCTGATCAAAAAGTGTCTGCGTGTGCTCCCCTTGCACATACCCAGCACTGTGTTTTCAGAACAACTACTAGTTTGAATATACAGGAGCTAGCAAAAATTGTAGATGAGCAGTTGAAACATTCCACTGGTTCATCTTGACTCATTAGAAATGCTGCATCTATAGTAAGCAAAAATACTCTTCATCACAAGTAACATTCAGCACTTCTGATGTGTGTAGGAACGTAACCTTTGCCTCTTTGTTTAATGTTCTCTTTTGGGAAACAAATGCCTTTGGAGATATCAGGAAAGGCAAGATCAGTCTTGGCAACATTTAGTTTTCCTTTCAACTTGCTGTATATAAAATCCACCAGTGAGTGAGAATTTTCTTGGTGCAGTAGACACAAGGCCGAATCCTTTCCTGGTATTATCTCTTTGACTTAGTTGAAGTCGTGTTACCAGCAAACGTAGTTTTATCTCTGCATTGTTTTTTTCGCTTGAGCTGTGTCTGGTATATAAAGTTGGCAAAGTGTTATTTGTTTCTGTGCCAGGAAACATCTTTCCTTCCTCACCAAGCTGATCAGTGAATTTGTGCCTTTTCTTTGTCAGATGTCCACCTTGGGCCATTTAGCATTTGAGTTGTGAAGATACTGAGGACCAGCTGCTCTTGTGAACTTCGCTGACAGCGGGAAGGACTCAACAGTGAGAATCCATATTATGGGTAAGCATTCAAAACTGGAGTTTTCATTATGTCAGTCTAGCAATAAGACTTCAAAGAACAGTCTGCATCCCCCAAGAGTCTAATGAGTAAGGGCTGAACATGTGGATCTGGTTTCACCCACTTAGCTCTCTGGGCATTTACCTGAGACATCAGGTCGATTGTTCAATGCCCAGAAAGTCACTGCTATAGGGAAGTTAAGCAGGCAGAATTGTCTATCAGAAGTACTTCCTCACCCATTCCCTACCCTCCTCCGTGTTGGCATCTCAGACTAGGGCCTAGCCTTAGTGAGAGGACTCTGCTTTCATAGTGTGTCAGGGAAAACCGATTTGTGGCAAGGAAACAGAAGGAGGTAGACAGGTTAGACCACCACTTGTGGGCAGAGCAACAGTGGGTCTGTACTTGCCTCTTGAGAGGCAAAGGAGAGCAAGAAAGGACTGGATACTTCTCTCCAGTGTCCTCACCTAACATTCTTCCAACCCAGCTAAGCCAAACCAGAGTGAAAAATAAGGAAGCAAAGTATTTCTGTGCCTTGCAAAAGGGAAGGGAACAGCAAAGTCTGATTCTTCAACGCACCGTTTCATCGCAAACCAGCACATGGCCCTAATTCAATCTAGTGCCCACTCGCTAGTTTCACAAAGCATTTGCACTTTTATGCAGAAATTTGATTTGTTAAATCTGACATTCTGCTGTGGACTAGAAGGGAAGTTCATTAGAGAAATTGCAAGGCTAAGGCCTCTTTACCTCAGAACAAGCCTTTGGATTTTGTTAATCAGTTACATTTGTCATTTACACTGATGATAAACATTTGACAAGTAATCAGCTCTGGGAGGAATATGATTTACTGCTGCAATCTGGGTTTGTGCTATTAATAGCAATGATAAAGTTTGGCACCAGTATAGCCAGTGTAAGCAAAGGATAGAACAGATTTCCCAGGCTATGTCTGGCTGAATGTGGTTTCCCATGTCCTGCTGAGAAGGGTTTGCCAGGCACAGGCCTGTTGGGATCACAAGAACACAGAAAAAGAAGAGTAGAGGCTTGGTGCAAGTTTGTCATTGTGTTTAAGGATGGATTACTGGGTTTGACAGGACTTCTTCCATTTTATTTCTCACAGAGGGATTTAATTTAAGACTGAGCTTTTCAGTATAGTGCTGTGAAAGGATTTAATTTTTGAAGAGAAATTTGAGTAGGATTCTGAATAAACTGTGTTGAAAATTTTGTCTTCAACTTTTTCTTGTAGAAAATCAAGCATTTCTTGAGGTGATGATGTATTGGGTTTTTCTATTCTCTTTCAAAGAAGAAGTTTGTTTTCCTTCAAAAGTAAAGGAGATCTGTTTTCATTAAAAGCATGAAAACCTGCAAGCGTAAAACATTTGTTTTGGTTGTAAAATCCTATCCCCTCCTCTAATAATCCAAGTTTAGTTATTCAAACTTCCACTATTTTCAGGGAGGTGGGAAGGAAGATCCAAGAAGAGAATTTCCCCAAACATTTGGTATCTGTGCACGTTTCAAGAATACCACCCTGTCCTGGATCTGTACATGTTTTCCTCTATTGCAAAGCTGTCTTTGGTCTGGATATATAACTATTTGTAGTGAAAATAATTCCCGCCAGGTCCATTTCTGCACTTCTGGGTAGCTGTTAACTTTTTCTGCAGTTAGTATACAAAGAATCAATAGAGTTTCCTTTCTAACTCAGTTATTATGCAAGGGGTCCAGACGAGATTAAGAGCTGTTTGACTGACAGCAGAGCAACTTTGCCATTAAAGGAGAGTGAATCACTTACATACATGAGAGCCCTTATCCTGCTGAACAGGAGCAGGTATTCGCTAACTTGTATGTTGGTGCAGTGTTTCCTTTTTATGGCTGATTGCCTAAATAGTGCAGCTGAGACCTGCGTGGCTCGGCTGGTGGAACGTGATAGGTCTCAGAGGGCACCAAAGGTTACATGCCATTTTGATGATTGTATTCAGTTTGATTCCTAACTTTGCAAAGCTGCACCCTAGCCCTTTTCTGAAATCTTTCTGATAGCTGCGTCATCTCAAAGAACTGTCACCAACATTTTATTCATATATTTATTTCTTTATTGAAGGACTGTTTTTCTTTCAGGTATACCTGTTTGGAATGAAAATACTGTTTTTGTAATGCACTTGAGTGTTTTTCATTTTGTGCAAATACAAAGTTTGGACTCTCTTTTCATCCTTTCCGTAGCAATCTTTGTAATATATTTGACTGATAGGTTTTATTACTATGGTTACTCCAATTTTATACAGCAGATTTTATCTGCAAGAGTAGTATCATGCTCTGCCCTCATTCAGCATACTTTTTTTGTTATTGTTTACTGTGGGTTTTTTCTCACTGCTTTCCTTGAAAACAAGGTTGCTGCAAAATAAGGAGCTTCTCATGTCTTTAAATCCACTATGTTCTGCAGTGCTACCTTACAGAGAGTAGACACCAATGTACTGAAGTACCAAGAAATTTTGCTGGCCCCAAGAGTTCAGAAATCAAAATTATACAGAGAGCTTCCATCTTATTACATGGCTCCCCCCCACCTCCATTTTTATTTGAAAAAAGATTTTGCAGGACAAGTCACAGTGATTTACTTGCACGCTTGAGGCTGATTTAGGATGCTTATTCGATCAGTCTGCTTCTAATGACACTAGAAATACCGTAATGGATGGAACATTCCTGGCCTGCTCTAAATTGGATTAGATGGTTTACTAATGTAATACCGGCAAGCCAAATCAGCCTGTGATGCCAAGGGGATTAATCTATAGGGAATATTTGATCTCTAATGCTCATGTGCTGGTTGAAATGCAGTCATATCTTTTGATTTAATAAACCATTTTTATATTTCCCAACGGTATGTGTCTGTTTGAGCAGGATGAGCTAATTGGTAGAATTACCCTTTTTAAATGAAGCTTTGTAACTTGCTGCTAAATGGAAGAATAATAAATACTTCAGTTGTAAAAGATCTGTCTGTTGTTTATGCAATTTCTTCTTGATAGCTTAAATGCTAAGGACCACACAAAGATTTGGTGTTCTCTGTTAAGAGACAAGACTAACGATGCTGAAATAGCTTGTAAAATACTCATTCGTTACTGAACTGATGAGTCAAAAAAGATACATATCCCTATAAGTCCAATATATTAGATCTGGTTTTATTCTAGTCATCACATGATTCCTTTAAAAATTAACACCTGATATACAGACATTTACAGATTGATGATCAAATAGATTATCAGGAAATAGGTTTAGAAACAAGGAAAAATTACACAGTGCCATGTTATTTTGTGTCACTTGTTAGCACTGTGCTGTTTGCTGAGGTGTTCCCTGCAGATCTGTCTCATCTTTGGCTGGCAGATGGCTGGTGCAGGTAGCAGACAGAGAGGCGCAGGGGAAGGAGTAAGAGAATTGCAGAATTGCAGAGACAAAACTTCCGCTCTGTTTACATTTGTGCATCTTAATACACTTGTGCTAATTAATAGCTTTTACTAAAGTGAATGTAAAATGTCCACATAATGCCCGAGTAACTTTGCTGTTAAAGTAGTCATATATGTATGTTTCCCAGGTATAATTGCCTTAATCCAAATAGCCATGACGTAATGTACAGAGACCTGAAACAAAATCTTTCCCCTTCACTTTGCACTCTAACCTAGATGCTTCTGTGGCTGATACTTCAGACTTCCATATAGATGATATAAAAATGAAACAGTACCTACCACAATATGAAAATACATGATTTTCTCCACCAAATTATGCATGTCACACACTTAAGACAAATACATCTTTCCTCTTCCCAGAACTGTGACAGATCCTAAACTGAATATCCTGATGAACACCTGGATTTGATACACTTTCTGTATTCCATAACACAGCTGGGACTACAGGATTTCCAGTTATACGTTTTGAAGTATGTACTACATGGAAGCATGTGTTTCTAACCTTGGCCATTCAAAAAATATCAGACTATAAAATAACTACATGCTAGTATTTAGGAACAAGATTTTAGATCTTTTCAATGGTTTAAAGAATGTATTATTACTAATATTTCTGTCCTTCCAAGTCTTTTCACAGTAAATGAGTAAATGCATTTGAGAGGTGCTTTGAGAAATGGTACGATAAATACAATAAAGTTCCTACAATTTTGTGTGAAACACTTTTCCAAGAAGCATCATAAACAGAAATCATGAGAGTATTTGCTAGTTTGTATCAGATGTTTTGGATGACTTACACAACCTCTATATAGCTAGATATCAAAACATCAGTCAGTACAATCACCAGTACATTGTTGTGCATTAGACATTGTTCACTCACTGGTTTGCTGGCAATTAGAGTGGGCTTTCAGGTGTTATTTTGCTTCAAATGACAATCTATCAAATATATCAAACAAAGAAAATCAGAGCATACATTTAGCTTCCCAGCTGTTTCAGGTGGCAAGAGACATTGGATCTTTTGACTGCCAATGAAACCTGTTCTTCCAAAGAAATCTCCAGGCATTACTATATCAGCTGAAGTATTCTTGCTTGCTGGAGTTGTCTTGTCCTTCATTAGACCAGTTATCTTCAGCTGACGTCTTTAAAGTAGAAGATTTTTCACTGGTACTGAGTCATCGTGAGTTGCGTACCTCATTCCTTTAGGTTTCTGTGAAAGTCTTCTCTCACTGTAACATTCTGTATTTCTCTTTCTCACTTTCTCTTGGTGTTTAAGCCAGAATCTCACTCTATGATCATCCGGGTGTATGAGGAGACATAATGTTAAGGAAACAGTTGTAGAGATGATTTCCTGTGGCTAGGTTGGTCGATCATTTTTTTTTTTTTCCAGCAGGGAGCGTTCTGATAGACGTGGACAGCTGTTCTTTGACTTCTGCTACTAGCTATAAAACTTCTCCAGCAGTGGTAAGACACTTGTGGTAATAAATCAAGTTTGGGAGAACCCGCATGCATTATTTGTTGTGTTTGTATGCTACTGACATGAAGACACACATCTTCAAATACAATTGCTTGAATTGTGCCCAGGTATTTCCATGCAAGAGCAGAGACTGAGTTTTACATTTGACCAGAGCTTTGCATGTGTTCGTGCATGAACACATGCTGACTGTTCTGTCTTGAGGAAGCAGATCTGAGATTATGATATACTGGAAATTTGACGCTGAAGGATATATATTGTATCTGACACGGGAGCATTGCTGTTATGCTGTAAATTTTACTAGAGCTAGTTAATTTAGAAGAGGAGTATAGTAAGAAATAAAGTTATTACTTAACATTTAGAAAACATGCCAGATGCAGTCATGAAATAGATTTGTTTGAGTTAACTGTTGAAAAATGAAGAATAGCCTAAGTACTAGAAATGGAGTGATGTTACGTGTTGGAGTATTAAATATATTTTTGCCTATTGGCATACCTCTGCGTAGTGCAAACTTTCCTGATACTGTGACAAAGCAGAGGGTGTACAGCTTTTGTGTCATAACTATATGGAGCCCCAGGAGTCTGAATGGTTCTTGATACTTAAAATCTGCTGAAGAAAATTCAAAAACATACCTATATAATTATCTATCTCATGTACAGTGTTTATAAGTATTCAATGAATGCATTTATTCAGCTTGTCATGTAGAGATTTGCAAGTAATAACGACTTTCAGTGGAACTGAAAGTAACAGGGAGAAGTGCTAGAGTAGTTCCAAATGCCCCAACAACGTGAGACCTTGTGCAGTCAATTCAGTGACTAGGACACTTCAGTCTATATCTAATAACTCCAAAAAGCTGTTATTTTGAGGGCATGTTTTACAACAACTTTAACTTCTGATCATCTGGGTTATGTCAAGCTCAAAATGAAAGATCACCATGTTTTGGACAGTGATAGAGACTTCTTATATTTCTGGTTTGAAACAATAATAATAGCAGTAGAATTAAAGATGTAGCCATTACACAGCTATATGCATATAGAAGATATTTACTTTGAATTTGGGATTCATTTCCCTGCATACTGCCTGAGACACTTTAAACATTTTAAAGACCCTGCCGTAAATCCATTGCCCCTATTTTCCACAACTGTGGAAAGTGGTGGGAAAGCACGCTTTGAAACCCTTGCTCAGCAGTGTATGCATATGAGCTGTCTGAAAGCTTTTCTAACATTTCTCACTGTCCAGCCATATAACTGCTTCCAATGACACCTTTCTGATGAAGAGCTATATTAAATTGTTCCAATAAACATTTCCGGAAATATTCTGATGACACTCAGAGCCACGTAAAGGTAGAGTCAGTAAAGAGCAACAAACAAGCAGTACTTCACTGCTGCTATAATGCCAGCAAGATAAGCATGCCGCTCCTGAGAACGTTACAGTGTGTGTTACCAAGCACACCCTGCCTTGTGCAAAAGGAGAAAAACTGTAGGATGATGATGATGACTTGGAACAGCACAAGAATAATGTTCTGGTTTTGTATTCCACCACTTTGTACTCCTTGACTTTCAGAAACAACCATTTCATAAAAGTCGTATTTGCTTTCCTTTGATTTACAATTATTGAAATTTTAATAAGGATTGTGCAGCGACTCCAGACATCACATATTGTCAGTGAGAAATTATAACCTTATTGCAGCACACACTGACAGCCAACTCATAAAAATGAATGACATTCTATATCATAACATCTCGTAGGCTGTTCAGCATGTTAATAGCTCACTTCATCTTTCTTTAGCATAATGAGGCAGACAGTGTACCAATATTCAATGTGAAAATGAAGATTAAGAAAATTTGAATTGAAGCAAGAAAGTAGCATTTAGCAGAGGTTCAGGCAACATTCAGATAAAAAGTTTCAATTAAAGTACTGTTAGGGAGCCTTTTATCACTGGAGCAATGCTTTGTTACCAAAGACCAACACTTACTACAAAAAATGTCTGTTTCCAGCTGTACTTGGCTTTTGAAATGCTACTTTTGAAAGGATGTATAGTCTTTCTTCTTATCCCATATAGTGCTTTTTTTGTACTCAGTTGTATAAGGTTAGATTGATTTGTAGTAAGCTATATTTTCATAGTAGATCAAACTAAAAAAAGGAAGCAATATTTAGGAAAGGGAGTAGAAATTTTAGGACTAACTCAGGTAATACTTTTCTTTATGCTAGTCTACAAACAGATAAAAATATTTAGTAGCCAACCTACAAACTGTTGCCATATAAAGCACTGATTACAACATATGAGTGTCTCTGAAAAGGATATTTATACATCTACTTCAGCTCCAAGAGATGCAGTTGTAACAGCAATATTTATGATACAGAAGTACTACTTAAAAATATACTTAAAGAAACAAAATATCATGGCTGATAATCTGTCAGATTGATTTTTACTACTTGTATTAACAGTTCCCAGTGTACCTACCTACACACAGATAAAACTGTCCATTTACTGTCCCAAATCTGGGAGTATTATAATTCAAAACTCTGTAGTCACTGAGAGCCCTGGTTAAGACACCACTGCAGACTCACTACAGTCAGCTATGAATGTATGTCTCCGTAGTATTAACCCGAATCAATCAACTGTAACTACTTATATGAGTAAAATTATCCAATAAAATTATGCAGCTGCTGGCTTTAACTTTGGTGATGATCAACAGCAAACTCTCACTTTAGATTTTTAAGGACTTCTTCTTCAGCTCTAAATGTATCAAAATTGAAGAAATATAAAGTTTTGGAAAATTCCTAAACCAAACTATTTACCATTTCTTTTTCAAAATACATGCACTTTTGAAACAGTTTTATGGATCTGCATTATCTAGTGCAGTGCATGAGCCAAATGTAGCTCCCTTAACGTGGAAATATGTATTGGATCTGTTGGAAGGGAATGCGTCTCACGAGCTGGATAGAGCACAGTAGATTGGTATTCCTTCTTGGAACAGGATGGCAGATTTGATCCTTTATCACTCTGGAGGGTTCTTTCAGTGGAGTCTCTGTGTGAAGAATGTCAGATCAGGACAATGTTTCATCTCAGAAATATTTGTGGTTAACCAACTCACTTTGGGGTCTGCAGTCACAGCTGGTGAAGGTTGTTGGTGCTCCAGGGCAGCAGTCCCAGCCGCTCTGCCTGCCACAGAGAGCCCTCTGCTGTTGGAAGTGGCCCCAGGCCCAGGACAAAGTAAGGTTTTTTCCAAATCCCAGTGATAATGGGGATAACTTAATCTTCAGGCTTGTTTTCTACCATTATTCAAACCAAAAAGAGATTGCTTCTGAGCACTCCCATAACGTCTGACACCTGCAATGTTGTCGACTGAGGTACATGAAATAACAGTAACATCCTGGAAGCACTGCTAAAGACACATCCAATTTTCAGCCAGTTTAATTGAATTCTCTATCCTCGTTCCAAGTACAAAGAAATTAGCACTGTATGTTCCAGCTGAAAAAGATACTCCTAGTGATGTATGCTCTCTGTGGAGACCTGTCTACCCAAATTTAATGGTCTTCTTCTGTTTGTCTGAACTGCTTTGGCTACTGCCTTTTTCACCCTTTTGATTTTAAACTGTTATTTCTTCAGCATGCTTTTCGGTTCATGCCATTTGGGTTTTCTATCACCAACCAGCTATGCATTTTGATTTGTTACCTAATGGCCTAAGCTGACTCCTGATTTGATTCCTCACTCATTAAGACTTTTCATTATGGGTGATTTTGAAATTTATGCTGATGCTTTGGAACATCCACTCTTACAAAGGTTTAATGATTTGTTGAATCTCCTCTGTTTATCACATTATGTTAATTTTCGTTCTTGTAAAATGAGCCATACATTAGAATTGGGTATGTTAATTAATCTTCATCACAGTAATGTACTATTTTTCCCTTCATATTTGCTTCCTCATTGTGGACTAACTGAAGTTTTCTCTCCCTTTCCTTGCTTTTCCTGTGGTATTTACCAGCTACCCAGGGCTCTGTGGAGCTTTTAAATCAATGACCCTGCATGAAGACAGTTCTCAGAGCCAGCCAGAGCCCCCTCCTGGGTCCTTATCTCCCCTCTAGTTGTGTCCTCTGTGTCTCCTCCTTCCTTCAGCTGTAAGGGATTCCTGCTTGCAATTCCCTTCCCTTCGTTCATTTTGTTCAATGTACTGTCAAGCACACAGTGGCCATATTGATATTTATTGCCTTTTTTTTTTTTGGTGAAATTAAGATTCACTTCACTGTATTTCTGCAAACAGAGAAGATTAGACTACCTTGCTCTCTTTTGGTGGTTTGCTGTGTTTTAACTACACTGTATCCATTCTTGAGGCTAATCAACCTTCTGCTGAATATTTCTTTAAACTCAAGGTCAGGTCCTAGCTTGCTAGAATATACCTGCAATTACTTTTAGAATTAAGAAAGTTTGGCTAGTCTGATTAAACATAGTGAGTTTTAATCCAATCTATACCATTCCTTTTATTTTACTGGCAGTTGAGAAGGTGGTAGTGAAATAGCTTTTGCAGCAGCTTCATATATTTGATTTTATCAGTAAGTTTTAGTTCCCAGATCTGATTGCTCATTGGAAAAACTCAGAAGTAATTCTCTGAAGATAGTGGGTTTAATTTATCCCTATGTCGTAAGTGAGTTCAGTTTAGGACTGGAGGTCTGATGCAGATAAGTACTATTTTAAAGGTTATCTGGCTTTCTCCAGGGTTTAGGAAGTATATCTGCAGTGAAGACTAACCAGAATGCAGCCACTGCCTGGCAATGTCATGGGCACCAACAAATCTATTGAAGGGAGTCCAGAGCTAGCCGTATACATCAGCTAATGACAGGTAAGGATTGTCTCCTTCTCACAGCTGCAATATGAATGTATCATATACTTCAGCCGATGACAGGTAGGGACTGTCTCCTTGATCGATTAAATCAGCTCTCACTCTTGCAATACAAATATATCATAAAGCAGAAATTGTTTGGGCAAAACTAATACGCATGGAAGGGCTTCATATGTCATGTTACTTCATTTGAGGATGATTGCCTTGAATTCATGAGAGTTCAGTGATGTAAATCTTGTGCGATCTGAGTAAAATTATACAGATTGCCTCATTTTGCACCAATTCTTACAGTTCAAACTTCTCAACTGGCAGTGTGCAGCCAAAAAATTACTCTACCTGATGGTTCTGTTTTCCCATTTACCAAACTTCTTTTTTCATGATCCAGGTATCTGTGATATTTTCCTTCTCACCTGGGATTTGGACTGGTTTATTAAATTTTGTTTTTCTGTCTTCTGTTCTTATTTAGCTAATGCCATGTCTGAGGAATTATTATTGCAACTGCTGAGTGCCTTTTTGTCGTCAAAACACAAAGATAACATTATTAACATTGTTTGTGGTGTCACTGGCATGCAGAACATACCCAAATATACTCTCCAGTCTTCACAGATATTGAAAAACAGGTGATGTTTTGCATAACTATCTGAAGGGTACTTATAGATAGATGGCTTAATATTCCTTCAGACTTAGTGGATAAAGTACAGTCAAGATGCTATTGAATTTCTGGTTTCCAAAAGAGCACTCAGGGTGAAAACAGAAAACAGAAGCTTTCTGCGCTTCATTTTCTTCCCCCTATTAAATATACACTATACTTCTTACTAAAGCAATTTGCAGGTGATATGGGCTTTTTAGTTTGGTCTTACATTTCAGTGTTTCAGTGTGCAAACACCTTATTTATAGTTTTTACGTCATCTTCTCTAGAAGAAATCCTCCTACTTTTCTATATATTTATATGATTTCCCAAGGATATGCCTGAGTTCTTGTACAATTCATGTAGTCTGTTCATGATTACTTGGGTTTAGTGCTATACTGTTTCCCGGTTGTTTTCTTCCTTGATTCAACTCCTCAGAGGAATGGAGATTGACAGAGAATAGGAGAAATTAAACAGGCTTTTTATTAACACAGCTTTTGAAGCACAGAGCCTGCTCTCAGCAGTTCAGCTTAGCATACAGAGGCAGAGAGTAAGAACCAATATCCTACAGAGACTTCTTGTGCATCTCTTAAACAACCAGTGCCCTCAACAAACTTTTGAAAAATCACCTGCAAAACAGTAGAAATTCAGACACATCATGAGTAGTATTCTTCTGTAATATCAGCTTTGAGAACGTACATCTTGTGATGGGGATGAAGCTCTTGAGTCATCTGGGATCAGTTCTGCTGCTGGTAGCTGGGTAGAGAAGAGCTGGAGAATTTAGATAATACTTAATAGTCAAATAGATGGGACATAGTGGTGCACCAGACACCCCTATTTGTCTGTGGAGAAGAAATAAGAGAATGATTTTACCAGGAATTCAGAATGTCCACGCCAATACCTGGCATAATTGGTAGTTATCCATGTATGAAATTCATTCAGCACTGGAGTAGATGGTACTAGGAGTGAAATCTCTGGCACTGGAGCTTCCAAGAACAAGCAGACAAGAATTTGTCAGTAGTACTTTCGGTCTAATTCATCTTGCCTTCCAGCAGCAGTTGAATTAGTTGACCTCAGAAAGTCATTTCTGGCACCGTTTTATGTATTTCCATGGTTGCGTTCATTAAAGTATGTAACTGACTTTCAGAATCAGTAAAGATTGTCATTACCTTTCTTATCAGTTAGTGATACTGTAATTTTAGGCTAGGGGAGCACTTCTTCATCCAAAACTTAACGATATCTTCTGCTACATAGCTTATAAAATCTGATATTCCACTTCTCTCTTTGAGCACACTGAAAGATTTTTCAAGCTACACAGGACAGCATATAGAAGTATCTCAAAATAGCCAGCCCTTATATTTTAATTATTTTTAGTGATCCACCAGATTATTGCATTCGTGGCTGAAGTGTGCATAAGGACGTGGAATGATTTATACCAGTTGGAGTAATAGCATTGAAACATTAGCAAGGATAATGTATGATGCCATATGTCACTTACTTATTTTAACTCTCTTATTAAAAAAAAAAAGGTATCTCATAAACCTATTTTACAAATGCTTCTTCATTGTGTCTGTAACCCTCCTTCCATCCGCGCAAGGATATATTTCCAACTCTTTTTTTAGACATTTAATGTAATATTGTGCTGTTATCCTCAAAAGCTTTGGATAAACCTTCGTTTGTGTACCTTATCATTGCTTTGTCTCTTTCCTGCTCTGTTCTGTGAGGTTAAAGCTCTTCATGTTTCCATTAAAAAGAACATTTAAATACAGGGGAAAGAGAATCTTCTATTTATTTTAAAGATACAGTTTTATTTATAAAAAAATAACAAAAACATTTGGCATGGATATGTGCTGATCAAATATGTCTATGCTTTAATACGACATATCCAACAACAAAAAGGGAGGTGCAGAATAGTTGCATAAAATCAGTAATAAATGTCTAAACTGAATGTATTGCCTGAAAGAACTTCAGGCTGATTTTCCTGATTTTAAAATAGCTGGAATGGAACTGAGACCAACTCAATGAATGTCCTTGTCTGCCCATGTCTGTTTCCTCATGTGTAAAACAGAAATAATAGTATTCTCCTCCTGAGTATGGTGTTACAAATCTCAATTAACATGCTTTCGTTGCCTCAGCAATAGAATGTTTTGTTCTGTTGGTCTAAATCCAGTGTAAAAGCTACACATTGGCAACAGCAGAATTGGACCCTATGGTATTCTTAGGGTCCGCATAATCATAACTCCAATCATAGTTAATTTCACTTAGGGATCTGAATTTACAAAATAAAAATACGAAGCCACTGTTGTCCACAATCTCAGAAGGGACAAGGGGAGAAATGTGAGATTTAACACTTGATGAATTATTATCAATTAACAAATGCAAATTCTATCATGTTTACAAAGCATTGGAGGGGCCTGGAACTATTAAATTATAGTCTTCAAAGTGTTTGATAGGTAGACAAAAAAAAGGCTTTTGCAGGTTAATGCAAAGGAATCTTATGCCACCCTTTTGAAGACAGACACAGTGAGCACAGGGAGACAATATAGTGATCTCAAGTCTGCAGACAGGAGTCACGATTATCTGAATGGAGCATGTCCTACAAACCAGAACACAATGGATGTTAGATATTGACTTTTCAATTGGAAGGACATATTCATTATCCAGCTGGAATTATCCTATCTTAAATGTAGATAAGAAAACAGAATCTAAAAGGTATAGAATTCCTCTTGAAAGGTAACATTTATTGTATCAGAAATGATACTATTCCCACTCTGCTTTTTGTTACTTCTGCTGCTGTTAACTATCTGATATTATATGCTCTCTTCCCATTATGGCTTAAATAATGTTACAGTCTCGTTTAAAATTGTTGTGCAAAATTAACTGTTCTGATAATTGCTGTTACAGGTTTTCTAGAGGCTTTTCTCTATTTAAAACTTTATGGATTATATGGAACTTGCATTACCTCAGTAGTGAAAGTGCTAACCTTTCTTTTTTCTTCTTTTTTAAAGCAAGTTTTCACATGGGACACTTTCAAAACTTATTAGGCTAGTTCTTTATATCTGTTAAATTCCTGCTTGGCATAGCACACAGAACAGTGAAGGAGAGTGTAAGCCAGTGTTACAACTCCTCACATCCCGCATTGTCTGCAGCCCAAAGTCAGACAAATCCCTCAGCCCTAATTTATAGTAACACAAATAGACTGCTAGCCCGGACAGAGGCCTGTCAGCACCTACATCTGCTGGCTTCTGCCATTCCCAGTGTATGTCCTCTTGCAGACAGTGAATTCAACTATCCTGACTTTGTCCCTAGCTGATTTTCTGGCTGACTTTGTGTTGCAATGCATAGAGAACTCAACCTGATATTGGGCAGAAAGGCTTAGGTCATACTGACGCTGTCTCATATCCATTCTATGTATTTCCTGACACAGTCAAATATATGCATTTTTTACTTTGGCTCCAGTTCTGGTTAATCTTTGGCTGAGGCAGTTCTATTTCAACATCACTGTTAGCATTTAGTTCTGACTGGAGAAAAAAATAATGTGAGACCAGGTTTTGGCTGGAGTTTGATTTGATTCCCAGACTCGCTTTTATTCTAACCGCCAAGTTATTGTGTCCACCCTTCTTTCTCTGAACTAATAAATATTTATCAAGTACAAGGTTGGCAGCTGTCTCATGTGGCTGATTAGGGTATTTACCTGCAATATTACCCCTGTTCTACATAATCCAAAGCAGAGGCATAGTCTGGGTCTCATTTGAGTGTCTCAGCCATTCAGCTATTTCCTATTTGGGTCTTTCCTGCTAGTTCTTCCAGGACACTCGTTCCACACCCAACTTCAGAAATCATTCTAGTGAAAATACAGCCTTGCAAATATCCTTGACGAGGTTTAACCTTCAGCCACAACAGTGACTGGATATTCAGAAACCCCTCTACCATTGCAAACTGCTGAGGACGGGCATGCCTCATCATCAGATTAATTGCTACCCTTGATAAATCCCTCCAGAAGTGCTTTCCTTAAAATCATTATTTCTGTTCTACCTTGAGTGGGCCTGGGGCTATGACCTTCTGTTCAGAATCCTTTCTGGAAGGAATTAGAGACTGAAAAATCTAGGTTTGATTAAAAGATACAGAGCTGAGTCACTTCAGCAAACTGATAACGCTCATGCTTAAACAGTCTTCTCCCTTGGCATCATATCAGCTTTAGTCAAGTTGGTGTGGGGAGGGGAGGAGGAACCCTTTGGGAGGATGAGGTTTGTAGTTACGTGAACCAGCAGCTATATTTCTGATATCTTAGATATCAGTTTTCAGCTTAGTGGAGCTGAAAGTTTTTATTTTTACAGCTTTCCACTCAGCTTCTTGCCAAGTGATAAAATCTAAGGTACTGCAATATTTAGTCTATTCATGTCCATATAGAGGGCTTATTTCTGCAATAGAGAATATGAAGGTGGCTTTACATGACTCCTATTTAAGCAGACACTTGAGGATCCCCACAATAAATGAGCATAAGAAGAATCATTCATCGTGTCAATGCTTGAGAAGGTGTAATGCATTTCTTTCCTACATCCACACATCTTTAAATGCTGATTATTCTGACTGTCAGCACAGCCTGTTGTAGCCACAGGTATTGGATCTAACTGAGAACATCCATCAGATATCTCTGAATTCTAGCACAGTATACGCCTGATCAAAATTAAAACAGGTATAAAATGAAAAATGTGATTAAGCCATTTCCCATTGGAAAATGAAGATTTAAGTTTCCCAGAACATTTCAGAGTAATTTATTTGCTTTATCAATATTTTTAATGGTAATAACAAAACTTAGCTTTAAAAACAACAAAAGCCATTTCATTTTTAGTTTGTGTAAAAGGATATAATCAATTAAAAGTAAAATCAAAACAATAATGAAATGAAAAGCATTACTGAGATAAACTGTTTCTAAAAAATTATTTGACATTGCTCTAAAACTGTCTTCTATAATTTTTTAATTCACAGGAAGATCGATGTTTTTGACCTTTTTCAGGTTCAACAAGAAAGGAAATTTCATAATAGTGATAGATGTTTTGCAGAGATTGTACAGTTAAGATTCTATGGTGAAGAGCTTTGTTAATACATTTTGAATAATGGTGAAAATTACAGTGGAAATATCACAAAAATAGTGAAGCTTTTCAGCACAATTTGTGATTTTTAGGAGTGCCTGCTTTGGGACCTGCTCACTTTCTATACAGATTTAGCAGCTCTAAGGATGGATGTATGTTTAGACACAGGAGTCATAGGACTAAGCCAGTGGCAGAAGCAGGAACGAAGAGTCACGTACTGCACAGGCAGGAGCATGAATATAAGATGGATGCAAGAGCTAAGGCACAGCTGAATTACAGCTTAAGCAAAAGGCAAGAATGGTGGTAGGTTTGAGTACGTTCCATTCCTCTGTGGTGTCAAGAGGTGGGCACTGCGGGACCTTCCATGGCAAGAGCTGTTATTCCGGATCCTGCAGTCACAACATCCAGCAACAGCATGAAGGAGTCTCTGAGTGAATCTGTGTTGATTCCTTGACGGTCTCCTACTGCTAACTCCCCGTACGTTCTCATAGGTGACGAGCCCTTTTTAGCAAATGTCCTTGCATTGAAAGCTGTCGCAGTATACATTAAATAAATCAAAGGCGTTGAGAGGCAGAGTTCCTAGTTCAGGCTGCTCTTGATCTTTGAGAGGAAAGGGACAAATTCCTATTCCAGTAGTAGCAGAATGCACTGGAAATAAATTTTAAATAATACTATAGCAAATAGCAGCTGTTAAAAACAAACAAACAAAAAACCCCCAGTCTTATAAGGTCACCTGCACTAAAAAACACTAAAATCTGCTAGAAGTTTTGCTTTCCTATTCAGAAAAAAGCAAGCTACAAGGAAAAGAATGGTTCAAAATAACTGCATCTTCACAGTTACTTGCAAAACGGTACAGGAAAATCTGAAGACTATTCATTTTGATGATTTTGCCTCTTTGCTAGATTCAGCTGGTTTCAACAAGCTCAGGAAAAGGCAGTCATTGCTATAAACTCCTTGTTTTTTTATGCTATCTCTCCCCAAGTGCTTGGGTACTACTGCTAAAATAAACCATCCTTTAAGAAGGTGTCTGATCTCTTCTCCACACTGGTCACAGAGCTCCAGAGAAAAGAATTACAGTACATTTTACTTAAGATTCGATAATACATGTAATATAACCTATAACCTGTAATTCAGGTTATAACTGCATTACCTAGGATACTCATACTGGTTTTACTGAATTATTTTCACTACCTGATATAGATACTTCCAGCAACATAGTCAGGAGACCATGGGTTTAACATAATTTGGAAAAACAAAATCTGAACATCTGGAAAGGGGAGACAGAACTCCACCCCAGGAGAGATTGTGGGACAAAACCCGGTTCTTCAGTGAAGAGGAAGAGAATTACACAGTGGCTGTGGCAATTCTCTCTTTTAAAAAACACAAACATTGCTGCACTTCAGTTTCTGTAAAGCAGAAGACTTTTTTTCAAAGTAGTTGCTGAAACTTTAATCTTGATTTGATTGTATCTGGGTTTCTTTTGTTTGTGAATATTCCACCATCCAGCCTTTGATGTTACCTTTGAGCATAGCCTTATCAGGTCCTGAAAATAGCTTCACAGATGAAAATTTCTTTGTATTATAACAGCTTGGTTTGAAAAGAACCTAATTGACCTTCCGTAATAATAGGTTTGACTTTAAAGTTTGATCCCAGCTTACAAGGGTTTGCATCTCTTGGTTCTGTCTTTTGAACACTTAATCAAGAGACATTCTTCAGCTTCTAAAAGGCTTTTAGCTCATCCACGTGTATGGACAGTACTTGATGGACCCTACCCATTTATTCACTGTCTCCACAACTGTGAAATGCGATTCTTTTATGTTTTACAACTTCAAAACATTTTCTATTTTTAAGTCAAAATGAAAAATCCATTTGTCTTATTTAGCTTTTTAAATATTTATTTTATGGTATTTTACATTCTTTGTGCTTTTGCCCTGGGGCATTTGTACAAAACATGCTTTAAAATGTGCATGTGATTGATTTGATTTTTGAGGCTGGCAACAGGAGTCAGGTTTCACTCCCTTTGAAACTACAGGAGAGTGATGGGGCCTTATTAGAGAAAGAAACTATTGCATTTGCCCTTGCAAGGAAGCAGAGAAGTGATACTGAAAAAAACGATCATGATGAGCCTTTAAAAAGAACGGGCTGGATTCTTTTCTGGATCTGTGCTGGCTCTGCCAGGTAAGTATCTGGCCCGATAGTTTTTCTGTAGTCTGTAACGAGTGAGTCATGAAAAGTCAAGCCAACAATATTTTATTGTCCATACATCTTACTGCCTCACTGGAGAAATATGATGATTTATTACTGAGAAGCAGAAATAGATTCTGTATTTGCAACGTCTCTCCCATTTCCACTCCATAGGCCAGAATAATCGAACATGTCAGGTCAAAGGATGGAAAATTTTCTTTCCGGAGGAAAGCACTGATTGAACTGTTGAAGCCAGATTCTGCAGGTTGTGCTCAGGTGCAGTGGTTCATGCTCACTGAAATAGGCCAGGCCTTTTGATGAGAACTGGAGCTCTGCACTTCACAGACATTGGGCCGGATCTGAACAACATGACTCCATGTTTATACAGTCAAAATTTTCACATCAGTAATGGGAATTGTGTGAGAACAGGAATCCAGTAAGAAGTGAGGATGGCAAGATTTGGACTGGTACCAAATGCCTCAGAGAAGGCTGTGCTTCCTGCCCTCTCAGTTAGAAGTTGGGTGTTGTGAAACAGCCAGTAATGCCAAGACAGTTTGGCAAGTAAGCAAGACAGAAATAATAGAATTAAAGGGGAGAAGGACTTTTTGCAATTAAAATTGCATATACTGGCATTTCTAGTATGTGGCAGAGATCCTGCACATTTTACTCGTGAGTAACAAAGAACAGAGCTGTGTATGTCACCATGGAAATGTAAATGGAGCTCCTTTGACAAACAGAGAGATGTATGCCATTCCTTTATGCTCAAATGAACTGTTAGAAGTGGGATGCAAGAGAAGAATGGGATGTCTGTTACAGAAAAGACATGAAAATGCAATTGTAGTACCTTGTTCTCTGTTCTGTTATATTTTTCTTAGGAGTTTAAAAAAAATACAGGGACAAAAAAAGAGTAAGTTTTTTCTAATTCATTAGTGCAGTATTTATAGTAGGCAGTATAAAATAGTAGTGATCAAACGTGTCTCAAAGAGAACAGAGGAGAAAGTATGTATTTGTATGCAATGCTGCTGCTACCTGGGCTGACTACCTGCTTATTTAAAATAAAAAAAAAATCGTTATTTATGAATGAAGGAAATTTTTTAAAGGGTGTTAGAACATTATGAAGTTAATATGAGAGATTTTTTTGTTTAGTTTTTATGATTAAAAGATGTTTGATAATTTCTGTTCTAATTCTGACTGCATTATTATTTTCTTTCTTGCGGCATGGGTATGTGTAGACTACAAGGAAAAAATGATGAACAGCAACCTATATTGGGAGCTCAAGAACTCATAACTTTTCTAATATTCTGAAGGTACCTGCTTAGATTCTTGCTATGTGCCCTTTGGAATAGAGAGATAGGTAAATAACATCAAATATTTTCTGTTTTCTATGTTGCTGCTTTAACATATGCTTGTGCTTGATTCCATCAAACACTTCTGAGTTCAGCTCCCACAATGACTGTGGAATTGAGTGTCTAGCTTGTATGTTTGGGTATTTGAACTGGAAATGTTTTAGGGGATAAGCAGAGGAGATGGAGTTGCCAAGCCAGTTGCTCTAGAGTCAAAGCATAAAGGCAAAGAAAACAGAGAAGGATTTAAATCCAAACTCTTTATTTACCTTTTTACTCCCTCTGGAGTTATGTTTTATGACTGTCATAAGAAGAAATAACTTAAACTCCACAGCAAGTCAATAAACTTTACAGTATCCTGTTTTCCTCTTAGGAATAAGGCCTTGGACAAGGTTTCTGCAGCTCAGAAAGGAAGAAATTTAATTGTATCTATTGTTCACTTAATTTTGCTTTTTTTCATTTCTTTCTAACAGAAACCACCCAGCAGCTTCTTTAACCCACCTTCCTGACTTAAATGAATTCATTCCAAGTAGCAAGGATTCTCCACCCTGCTCATGTTTTGAATATGGAATCTTGAATATTCTCAGGGAAGTTTGTCATCAAGATATAGGGTGCTTCTCCTAAGTTACAGAAGAGATTTTTGAGTAAAGTTAATTGACAAATTAATGGAAATCACAAGCAAAGTGAAGATTTTTTAGTAACATAAAATCTTGTTGCCACCCTGCTCTATACGGTGACACAGAAAAAGTCAATAAATTAGCAATTGCCTCTGAAATATAAACATGAAGACTGCCTAGTGACTAAATTGGCTTATTAAAATATGCTCAGGAGTGACCATTACCATATTCTTAATACATTATTGATTAAGTATCTTTTTTTTTTTTATTTGGAAGAAATGTATGTTTAGAAAAATTAGAGAAAATGCAGTGCATTCAAAGGTAATGATAATCACATCATTTGTGTACACTTTTTTCCCCCAAAGTAAGCTAAAGTGATTCTCTTTGTTTCCTTAGTGCTAAAAATGCAACTGATTTTGAAATGAAAGTGATACCAGGCACCAACACTTCACAGTAACATGGCACAGAAAGTACCCACCTGACAATGCAGGAAACAGAATATTGCATGACCAGAGTAAAAACAGTGCTGAGAAAAGGACTGTGGAAGATTGTGTCGTCACTTTTCACAAGGTATCTATTTTTCCTTTAAAAGTTGGTACTCTGCATCTAGGATAATAGTCCTTTAGGATAACTTTCAGGCAGTTGTTTTCCAAGTACCTTCTGAAGGATCTAGGACTACTTTCTCCTTTCTGACTACCAAGTCTCACAGCCTAGATTTTGTCTTGATTCTTGCTAAGTAACAGGATTTTGGAAAACTTGATGTGATAAGAGACTGCAGCTTCCTCTTCCCCCACCATATCTATGTACTACTTTGCACTCCTTGCTGTCGTCCTTTGGACTTGTCTTGACGGAGAAGTTACACGAGCTTGGCTTGTTACCATTTCATGCAGTGTTTAACTATACAGAAACTGCAGTACCATTCTATCTTCTGATATTGGCTTCAGTACCTCGCTTGCCAGGCAGTGCAAAGCTCTGCACAGAGCTTAATGTTCTGGGGAATGTCTCATGATACAACTTTTCCTGGTGTGCTCCATATTCTGATTTTCAGGGGCAATACTGTTGGGTTTTTTCCCCACAGCTTGTTGTGATATGCTTATGGGGAAGAATAGAATTCTAGAATGAGACAGAATCAAACTAACAAGTGATTTCCCTCACAGAATTCAGTAGTAGTTATGAGGTGGGTTTTGAGCTGCCATCTCGTAGCTGAAAGAGGCACTGTGACCACAGTGAGTCTTGTGCGAATAGCCCTTGGAGTCTCTTTGCAGCAGTGAGGATGCTGTGGGGGTGTGGTTATAGCAGGAGAACGAAGAGCAAGTGAGTAAATGTGAAGAGATACAGTTGCAGGCCTTTGTATGGAGCAGTTGCAATCAGCTGCTTTTAGAGGAAGCACACCTCAGTTATCCTGGCGACCCAAAGGGAGCTGCTTCGCCTTGCAGTGTGCATGCCAAAATAAAGTACGCTGTTCATCTCAAGTTCTTTTTTAAGACACCTACAGTTCAGCATAAAGCACGCTACAAAATTAATAGTGATTTGCAGTAATTGTTCTCAACCCAAGTGGTTCACAGAACCCTGCATGCATAGAACACCTTAAAATCTCCATGCTGTTTGAAATGTCTCTGTAGCAAAATTTGCGCTGCTTGGTTGATAAAACCCCATCTTAACCCAAAACTGAATGAGTAAATGAAACTGATAGTTTTAACACTGCTTTTCCTGTACCTGTGGTGGCAATAAATGTGTTTGCTTTGCACTGTAGCTGAATTTTGCACCCATCCGCCCCCACCTTGTGCTGAGTTTTGCAGTAGGAAGAGGAAGCGAGCTGGCATGCATTTGGGAATATGGAAACAGGCCTGGGAAGCAGCTCAAGAAGAGGGACGTATAAGCAACAAGTGTGCCTTCTGCTTTTAGGATTTGTTGCTGCGAGGACATAAAACTTCACAACATTAGGTTTATGGCACTTTTATACTACAGTGAGTAACTTGGGAATGAGAGGATTAAAAGACAGCAGGCAGAAAGAGAGCTGTAGCTTCTAACTCTCCCCCAAATGGTAATGAAGAGCTGGATACCAAAACATAAGATTTTAATTCCTTCTTGTGCAGTTTATAAGATAATGCAGTTCATGATGTTTAATAATAGATCTCCTTCTGTTCTTTAGATTTTTAGACAAGGCTTTGGTGAACTGTATAAATCTGCTTCAGCAAACAGGCTTTTGCTGCCCGCAGACACACACTGCTGGCCAGGCTGCGGGAGCAACCAGAGCTGTCCAGGGGCTGGCAGGGGCTGGCGGTTGTTGGCGATGGCTGGTGGGTGCTGGCGGGGGCTGGTGACGGCTGGCGGGGGCTGGTGGCGGCTGGCGGGGGTTGGCAGGTGCTGGCAGGGCCCAGCCTGCCCTGCCATGGGGATCCTGGAGTGTGGGTTGGGAGCTGTTGGGGGTAGTGTTACCCCAGTCATTGCCAACAGCACGCAATGAAAGTTTCTCATACCTCTTGCTGTGGCCTGGTGAAGAACACTTCTAGCACAGTTCCTCTTGTTTTCAGCTTTTGTTTGCCAAAGCTTTTCTGCTTTGGCTCACTCCTAGGGTCAGATTTAGAAGGCTGATTCTCATTTATTTTTATAGAATCTCGTAGGTGCCTTCACTCTTTGGAAAGGACTGGTTGAGCAGTTCACCAAAGAGATAAATTAAACCTAGGGCCTCCAGTGCACACAGAAGCACCTGAAAAAGACCAGTTTGAAAGGGAATGTGACATTGGTTATATGAACTCAGTTCTGCCTGGGGTCTAAAAAGAACTTCTGGCTGTCTAACAGACTATGAGGAGAGACAAGAAAATGAATCCATATGAGCCCAGAATTGCTGTAGGTGCCTAGATGCACCAATATGTGATATAATACAGTGAGAGGATCATCAAAATAGAGTAGGAATGTGGGTTTTGGTCACCTAGAACAGAGATGTTAAATGGTGTTACTCCTGTTCCAGAAGGATTACTCACATAGAAATAATATGTCAAAGATAGGGGTTAGATTGAAAGGATTTTAAGGATACCAAAGAAAAACCCATCCCCAACTCCATGTGAAATAGACTGGTAGTTTCAACATAGTTCCTGGAATATTGATGTCACATCACAAAAATCAATGGAATTTATACTAGTTGCATTTCAGCTGTCGGATTCATTAGAGAAAAAGTCACTTGCAAACTTAGCTAGTGCCTGGTCCAAAGTGGAGAGCCCTACTGAACCAGCGTGGACATGGTGTGCAGGTCGCTATAGGCAGTCTCACACTACAAACTTTGACTGTGCATTTGCTCTCTATATGAAGAAAAATGAAAAAAATGAGCTTTCAAGGCTGTCAGTCAGACACCATTCATAAGGAAAGATTTCATTTCAGAAAAGGAGAAAGAAACCTGCCCAGAAAAGACTTGTCTTGAAAGACAAAAAGAGCAGCCATTGTCTGCTAGGCAAGGATATAGCAAATAAATCAGTGACGTGACTTTCTGTTAATTGTGGGGAAGGCAGCATTACGACATGAGTCTTAGCAAGTTTTGCGATGGTTCTTTTTTTCAAAAATGAATTCCAATACCAATTATATTTGTCTATTGATATAATTTTGAATTATTTCTCTTAGTATTATTAGTAAAGCTGTTTTAATTTCTGGTTTGGAAGTCTCTCTCCTTTTTCTTCCTGTTTCCCTTTCCCTGGCGGGGAGGGTGGGGGGGTCAATAGAGAGTGTCTGCCACTTTGTCTATTGTCACCCTGCTTTAAACGGTGACAATATTCAAAAGAAATAGCAAGATCATTCCCTATATTTCAAAATACTGTTTTCAGCTAAATCTCACTCTAGGCAGAGTAGGAAAAGGACACAGTGACGAAGAGGAAATTACAGAAATGGAAGAACTCAAGGTATCTCAGAATATGAAAGCTGTCTGTACCGATTTTGATAACAGGGCTCATGGACATCTAAAGTCTCACAACATAAAACAGTAGCACAAAATAGATGAGGGTCCAGAAAAGCAATGTCCAGGAGAAAAACTGTACAGAAGATTTCTCCAGCAAACACTAAAGAAAAATTCTAACATAATCTTTCTATTTTTCTAAAGATTACTGTTTTTGCCGTCTTGGAAAACTGGACAGCTATGCTTGCAGGATGCCTGCTGTGCATAGAATTGTTGCTATTATTATTCATAGTAATAATACGTACCAGAACATTAGGTATAGACCTGAATTAATAGAGCTGCTGAAGATAGAAATGTTATACTACAGTGAATAACATTTCACCTGGTATTTTCTAGAACATCAGAAAAACTTCTGGATCAGATAAAGATTTTAATTTTTAGAGCACCATGTTACTTCAAAATAGAGCACAAGCAATTTTCTCTTTGATCTGCTCTCTGAATGGGAATTCCCTACATATGTTGTCTGCCCACCAGCACAATAAGATGCAGTATACAGCACACAGCCGATTTCCCAACTTGTTCTTTCTTAGTGTCAGAAAAGTCACGTTAAGCACTAGCTTTGCAGATGTAGACACATCTGTGAATGACAACCTAATCTACATTTGGAAAGCTAGAAAATTCTCAGTGTAGTAGACAGCTAGAGAACTTTTCACAGAATAATTGTATGAAAAGGTTCCAAATAACCCTATCTTTTTTCCCATATGTTTGAACATCTGGAATACGGAAGAGCTTGCTGTATGTGCAGATACGTAGCCAGACAAAATGTTATACTGACTTCTACCTACTAGAAATTGGTATCTCATTTGTTCTATTTAAATTCCCAAGGGATACAGTACAGTCAGGAGCTGACAGATACCAAGGATCTACAAAGATTTGTAGAGAAGAGCTGAACAAATGCTTGAAAATAATGAAACAAGGAAGGAAGAGAGAAGTAAGAACAAACTTGGGACAGTTATATGGTTCAAATGAAGCAAGGATGAGAGACATGGCATTGATAATTCCTTGTTATATCAGTGAGACACAGTAAGCTGATTGTCTTTTGATTTACATCTGTATACAGCTGAGGTAATTTATGGCAAACAGAATAATTCTAGATTTGCATTTTGAGTAAGTTAGATCAGTCTCTGCTGCACTAATCACACTATAAAGCCCTAGACCTGCTTATTACAAGTTATTGAAAAAGAACATATTCCTATAGTGTTATTCACAAACAGATGCTAAAGTTGTTACCTTTCACAAATTTTTAAACTAATTTTCCAGTATAAAAAGGCTAGCGTACTGATTCACAGAGAATCACTAATAAAATAAAAAATACAGTACAGTATTCTTTCTTGGTGCCAGAACTGCACAGCAGTGCTCTTCACAAGAAGGTTTTCTTATCTGATAAAAGATTCCACAACTAAATTCATTCATAAAGTGAAGATTAAACAATTTTCTTGTACCTCTTCTTTCTGGAAGGATCATGACAGCACTAATGAAGGTTAAGTAGACTGAGGAATGATTTGTAGAATATCTGTGGGAGACCCCAGATACATGTAGCTTATAGAGAAAGCATTGTAGCACCTACCACATCATGTGTCATCTCAGGTGAAAAAAATCTTTCTTCAGTTCCCCAGGCATTTCAAATATAATTACTCTAAATCTAATGGGTGAAGAACCCTATTAGTTACAAGTCAACTGCTGAAACCCATTCTTTTCTCTCCTTCTGTTTTATCATATTTGGCTGTTTTTTCACCATCACTTTTTAAAAATACAGTTGTGCTGAGTCCTATATTGAAGTAATAATTGAAACTGAAGCCATAGGAACATATAAGACACACAGTGCCCCCAGGCTGATGGCTATGCATGAGCAGGACAGCAGGCAAGGAGCCTTCCGCTGCTAGATGCATGATCCAGGTCCAGTCTGCATCTTTTGGTGTTAAGATCAAGGCAGCGGCAGGACTCTCTTAGCAAAGGAAAGTAAAAAGCTTTGACTTGTCCCTGTATCCGTTCATGGACTTGTCCAAACATGGAACTAAGGAAGGACATGTTGTGAATTGTAAAAGGATTTCAATAGATTTGGAGTCATCCTGTGAGAATTTATGAAGCTGGGCATGTTGACCTTATTACGGACTGCATACAGAGTACAGTTATCTTAGGGGAGAAATGTCTGCAGTACTCACAGGAAGGACACAATCAGCTCGTTATAGCCATCTTTTTGCAAAGACTCAAGTTAAAGGGTAATACCAAAACTATTAATTTTGCAATTTTTGCTGTGGCTGTAAACCTACAAAGCTTGCTTCGTCCCGTAATGGAAAAAAGCCCATGACAGAGACTAACAAAAGACTTGACTGTCGCTGAAGGGAGATTTACTTAGTGCAGAAAAACATCTGTCAGGGAACCAGACCAAAACATGAGGCTTGTTTGAATGTGTCTGAAGAAGTTAGCCTTGCCTGTATTGCCATCAAGCTGGCAAGGTGCTTGCCAGTCTCAGGAACCTGTGATTATACGCTGGATTTCCACTGGTAATGTATATGGTGTTTTGTTGTTTAAATGGATTTTCTGACCAGTATATACATCTCCCAAATGGGAGAATGCCACAAGTGCTTGATTTTAGGTGACTAAAGTGTACAGTTGGATGCAGCGTTTGACAGTTTCTCAGCGGTTTTATCATTTCTTCCCAGAAGAGACAAAAGCTCTGACAGCTGGGGATGAATGCAACCTGAAAACTCAGAAAGGAAATATGTCCAGCTAACAGCATATCCATATTAGAGATGCATCTATTTTATGGGCTCTCTGTACCATGTGTTCAGACCTCATCCTGAGTGTTTATCTCCAAGCCCTAAATGGAGGAGGGAGGACTAGTGGTGTTATACGTGAGATTTTCATCAAGTTAAAGAAAAGCCAATGTTTATTTTGCCAAGAGCAGTACTTCAACTGGAGAAATTAGGGGCCCAAACTTCTAAGAGAGATTGACTGCTTTTCACTGTTGGAAGGAAAGGCGTAGACACTATACCAGTATCAACTGTTAGGTCAATTTGTGAAGGAAGACACAGAAAAACCAGTCAAAAAGTGCAGTCCAGCAAATTAAAATCAGTGATGCCAAAACAAAATTCTTCAAGCTCAGGTGCTAGGCAAAATAGTCACATTGGAAGGCAACATACCATGCCACTCGTGCTAGCTAACAGAGAATTGAAGAGGAATCATATTAAAAATAGTGAAGGTATTTGGAGCAGAAAATAGAAATGTGGCAAAATATGAAAAAATTAAAGCCGTATAGCAGTACAACAAGCGTGAGAGTTTTAAACTCCAGTGCAGTCTCAGTGCTAACATATGGCTGTGAGAGCTGGAGCTACCCAAAGTGTAAAATCAGACACCCTAAAACGCAAATGTCTGTAAAAGATTCTGATTCTGGGAAATATACTTTTAACCAACACGGAGAGACGAGAAGTCAAAATCACCAGCCAGCAGCTTATCTCCATCAGCATGAAGAGGGCGCTCGGTAGATCACACGACACAGACGCTCAGCCAGAGGTGCCCAGTGCAAACTGCCCCGTGTCATGAAAAGAGGCTGTGCAGGAAAAGCCCTTGGGAAAGCTGTTAGCAAGCAGCATGTATTAGCAAGGCAGCAATAACTCCGTAGGGCGCTTGGAAACAGCAGCAAACAGCAGAAGCGGAGAAGACTGGTTTCTGACCCACTCACACTGACATGGAGGTATTAAGGCAAAGAATAGAATCATTGAAAGGGATCACATCCTTAGGTCAAAACAGCCAGTTTCTTGGTTAATTCAAGTGAACAGAATCTTCTACAAAAAACTGAATCCTCTGGCACTTGCAGCTAATTAAAGCTATCTAAAAACAGTTGCATAATTTGTATAATTATTTTCTACAGAGAACAGAACTTGTCACAAACCTCAAGATGCTGTAATAGTATGTAGGAGATCAGCAGACAAGGGCCACAGGTTCAGTGTGTCCCAGTTTGCTTGCTACGCTCCTTGTGAAAGGCATTCCTCTTCCTAGCTTTGAGAGACCAGCAATCTATATGAAAAATACAAAATATGACCTTCCCCTTTCACTGTTATGAAAGTTGGTAGAAGAGGACTGTGCTTAGCTCCTGCATGCTGGGGGAGAGCGAACGCCTGTCCTCTGCTTGGAGAGCTCTGCTCTGTCCTGCCTTCTGCAGGGCAGGCTGCTGGGGAAGCTGTGGCGAGAACGGGCTGGACAGGGAGGACTGCTGCCTGCAGCAGGATGGCTCATATACCTACTACGGGTTTGGCCACCTGGTCCCAGGTTACAGAGAGGATACATAAGCTGTAATCACAAAAGAGAGCACTTTCTTTGAATTTGAGTGCCCTTCATCTCTGTAATCCAATGTATTTTCTGTTTCTTCATTAGATGTACACAAAGGTATCAGTACAAGGCTCAGTTGCCTTTAGAAGCTGTGCTAAGCACTTCTGCTTTGGAAGAATTTCTTCTCTGAAGTAAATAAATAATTAAACCTGACAAACGTGTTTTTCAAAACTCTGAGGAACTGCACATCGCCTCCTGGCACTTCTGAATTTAGAGCGCTGCATAGCAAATTGTTTCTGCTCTCCTGTATTTTACTTCCCTTTCAAAAGCTTTTTCTGCTGCAATTTGTAAAACATCTTGTGGGCAATTCCTCTGCTTGCAGCCTTGCCTGTCACGTTGCTTTTGCTTCACAAATAGTATAAGGAAATAGAGAATGACTGTCTGGGATGATATAAGTTCTTTTGTTGCTATTACATGTGGACAGACTTGTGTTGCAAACTGGTTACCACTCGTTTCCTTCTGAAAATGGTAAAGCACGTTTATTCTTGCTTATGAAGTACATGAAACGGCTAATTAATTTTGCTCATATCCATTCATTTACATAATAAATCCTCGTAGGACCACATGCTGAAATCTTAGTCAAAATTGTCAGTAATCCATTAAGACTTTGCGTGTGTTTAACCACAGTGTTTTCATGCTTTGGGAGGTGGGGGAGGCGTAGTGTCACTTTGTGATACTAAATGCAACAAATCCTGCAAAGTGTTCACGCTCAGTTTTGGAGTGGGAACTCTACTATGTCACTGTGGATGTCCTCTGAGATCAAGTCTTCCAGAACTTTTGCTTCTCAAATCTTACCACTTGAATACTGGGTATCACTGAGTTGTTCCTCTTGCAGCCGGGTTGGGCAGCATTGCTTCCAATCTTTAGACGTGTGTTCCTGCCAGGGAATCTGGAGATGGACACAGGTAACCCTGTAGAGACCGGGAGGGTGTACTCAGCCTCTGGCTCTGCAAAATCAGTGGGATCTGCTGTAGAGGGACTGAAGGCTTGTTGATAACTTTTGAATTCTGGAGTTTTCACTCTTTACTTTTTTACTCATTATCTCCCAACAATGCACGAAATATGAGTAAATAAATTTGCTTCCTTCTGCCCCATCAAAACGTTCCAAACTCTTTCTGTACTGTCTCAATAAATTATTTATTATATTGAGAGCTATAATACATTTGTGCCACAAACACCATTCTTAGTGCTTTTATTCTTTGATCAGGGAAATATCAAGTTGACAGCATTCCTATGTTGCCTCCGCTGGGACACTGAACAGAATAGCACTGGTGAGAGCTTTAGCCCCAAAAGAAGTGGGGGCTTAATTAAAACTAAATTCAAACATTTCAAACTTTCTGTCCTTTCTCAAATCCCTGTTTTTTCCTTTAGATCTGTCAGTCAGTACTTCATTAGGTATGTTCTCTTTCCCAGCATCTTGTCATTTATCATGATCTGCCTAGAGAAGGTTTTAAATAAATCTGTGTACATTTATAAATTTAAGTGAACATATAATTCTTAATGTCCTGCATGGTTACGTGATAAATAATTGTCATTGACTTCACTCATTTTTAATTTCAGTGACAAAATACTTGTTGCCGTACATTTGAATAGTGGAAAGAGTAACAAGGCACAGCAGAATATAGTTGTTTGTTGTGTTTTCTGGGGGGTTTCTGTGTTGGATGTTGAGAAAATTTTTACACCTTGCGGAGAGCATTTCTCCATGGAATTTTTAAGGGGAAAATGCATTGTAATTGTGTAAAATGTGATGTTTATTTATTCTCATTAGCCAGTGGCCTGCTAGGAATGTGGGTCTGAGGGGTGCCAGATAGCGCAGCCTTGAGGAGAGCCTTGAATGTGTGCACTTTTTCATATCCGAGGAAGCTGGGTGGCGTGGGAAGCAGAGAGAACTGGCTCTGTCATCATTTGCCTGGGGTTGGTAACACAGGGAAGTGAGCAAGGTCTGGGCAGTGGTCTCTGTTGTAGGTTCTTTGGACTTCAAATGGAACTGGCAGTGCTTGGCACCTTGAAAGACAGAATCACAGAATCACAGAATCACAGAATGGTAGGGGTTGGAAGGGACCTCTGTGGGTCACTAGTCCAACCCTCCTGCCAAAGCAGGGTCACCTACAGCAGGCTGCACAGGACCGCATCCAGGCAGGTCTTGAATATCTCCAGAGAAGGAGACTCCATAACCTCCCTGGGCAGCCTGTTCCAGTGCTCCGTCACCCTCAGAGGGAAGAAG
>Ga0065711_1029356_pt1 | contig 36539 bp, 15 predicted proteins | sample Hoacrofraction12_FD_59098 | JGI IMG/M metagenome (GOLD analysis project Ga0065711, IMG submission 59098) | Hoatzin crop microbial communities from Cojedes, Venezuela - Epithelial fraction 12 v2 (version 2) | ecosystem: Host-associated > Birds > Digestive system > Esophagus > Crop | place... | reverse complement strand
AGTCATAGCCGTCCTGCTGTATAATGGCTTCCAGCTCCTCCTGTTTATTGCCCATGCTACGTGCATTGGTGTAGACACACTTGAGCTGGGCTGTCAATCTCACCCCTGGCCTTTGCACGCGAAGCCTAGGCTCATCCCTAGTGATCTGGGCGATGTCCCCTTCCCCCTTCGAACCTAGTTTAAAGCCCTCTCAATGAGCCCCACCAGCTCGTGGCCAAGAACTCTTTTTCCCCTTTGAGACAGCTGAGTTCCACCTGTCGCCAGCAGGCCCGGTGCTGTGTACACCTCCCCATGATCAAAGAAGCCAAAATTTGACCGATGGCACCGGTCCCTGAGCCACCTGTTAACCAGGTGAGTTTTCCTGCCCCTTTCAGTGCTGGTCCCTGCCACTGATGGGATGAAGGAAGAGGGTAATGGCAACCACTGTAATGAGCTCCACGTCACCATCCAAGAGGAGAGGTCTCTCAGTGATCTTTGCAGTGCGTGGGAGGTTCCTGTGGTTGTACCTCTATCTTCTACTCTAGCTTCTCATAGCTCCTAGCTACTGAAGTCTCCAAATTGTTTAACACTGAAAATCAATATAATTGATGCTTTCATAAATAGAACTCTTGCAGTTCTTTACATGGCTCCTGATGCATAGTATTTACTTTGGACAAAGGCTTTAGGTGCTATGAGAGAAAAGGGGCAGACTGGATGACCTAAAAACGATGTTTTTGAGAAACAGGTTTTTTAAATAAGCAGTGCGTAAATGGTAATTGCAGTTTTATCATTTTGTTTGGCAGTATTGCCGTCATTTTATCTTGAAACAGATGTCATAACTTTGGTCACAAATGATGAACAGGAAATGCTGAAACTGAAGTAAAAATATCTGTATCCCTATATTCTTCAGTGGGTTGTGTAACTTGTCAGATCTCAATATCAATAGAAAGTCCTATAAGCACACATATTATTAGACATACATATATGTAAATCTCTATACATGCATCTACAAATACAAAGATCATTCAAGCTGGTGTAAAAAAAAAAGAACTTTTTTCAGAATCATTAAATTAGTCCTCCACTCAGAGTAATTATAGTCACACACCAATGTCTCCAGATACATTAATGTGACATCAAATCACACCCCTTGTGCTGTATGAACAATGTTAAAACAAGAGATTTTTCCTAATGCGCATATATTTCAATGCTTAGAGAAGCTGTTACTATGTGAATAGGAATAAAAATTCCTTGTAATTAATTTATCAGTTTTCTTTCAACATGCCAGATATTTTTAGATTTTTAGGAAAATCACATTTTTTGTAACTGTACAGGAGACGGGAATGTCCATTAAAGATTCCCTTATTCAGGCATTAGGGAGACAAATGCAATATAAAAACTTTGATAAAGTAATGGAAAAGTTCTAATTTCACGGCCTGACATCTTGTTCTTTCCCATAGTGAGCACAGGCTGAGAAACAGAATAGCATCTTCTTACTGTCAAAACTGGTTGTACAGCTGACAGCTGTACAAAATTACAGTCTCCTTCCTTCTTCACAGATGATGAAGCAAATTATCCGTACACTAAAATTGGTCCTTAAATGATCCTAATGAAAGAAAGAACTCAAGCACAAAGTTTCTATAAGGTATCAAGTTATGTTGCATTAATTGAGCTATAGTGATGAACTACATGCTTATTTTTATGATCGATGCAATGTCATTTGAGTTAATTTAGCCATTTTTCAATGCAGGCTAAAATGACTTGAATTACATCACCCTTGTGCCAGGCTATGAAAGTTCAGCTTCTGGTTCAGCTGATAAACTTAACCGCTTGTTTCAGTCCATAAATGACAGTTAACTTTTTTGTATGGAGTATTTTGGTTTTATTTCCTTTGAATAAATTAAGATATTTTAGAAATTCTGTTTTAAATTTGACCTTTCTGAAGAGTGATGATAATTTATGCTTATACACAGATATTTCATTTGCTTAATGTCTGTAGAGATTTAAAAACTAATCATGAACTTGAGTGTATAAAAACAGTACAAAATTCTGAGCAAATTTGCTAGAACATGACCAGTGCTTCTGTGTATCCCAGATTAGACAGCTGATCATGAGTCTTCCCATGTAGAAGATGATTCTAAGGTGAACCAATACATCAGCAAGCTACACTATATATCAGTTGCTTTGCATCAACTGGCTTTGGAATTGTTTACTTCTCTCAAATGGGGAATTGGCTTTCAATCTATAAATGGTAAGCTATCTTCAATTGCTTCACATTTATCAGGGGGTAAGAGGGCACATGGACAATTACTGTGGAAAAAATGGTGTGTGGTAACTTATTCAGTGCACTCAAACTCTACATGTGAAATAACTGATGAAAGAGATGAGCAGTATCACAGCCTTCCCTGAGGAGTACTGACTTGGAAAGAGGAAACTACTATAGATTATTAGGGCAACTTAAAGCAAATAAGCGTGGCAAATCAGATGGAGCACCTTTCCTTCTTAATCCCTAGTTATTGACAAAACTATTTTTTCCTATCTGATTCTGAGAATCACAATTTTCATCAAATAAGGATGCAATAAACTCATACGATCTCGATGTAGGTAAGAGAATATCTTTTCTTAGGTCTTTTGAATAGCAAAGATGTGTGTGGTTTTGCAGCAAAACTGAAAACAATAAAGAATAGAGAGAATATATGAGACATAGGTTTCACAGATGCTGGATACATTAAGGTATCCATTCTTTATAGCATACAGAACCAAAAATTTTTTTGTGCAGAATCTCCACATGAACTCTTTATATCAGTCAGATAATTCTGGTAAATGTCAAATGACAGTTTGCATATCTACATAACAGTAAAACCTGACATTCAAGGTCACATACTTCCTTTATTCATGCTGACTTCAGTATGGCTTATTATGGAATGAAGCAGAATTTGAGTGTGGTTCAGTGAAGCACATGGCTGTGGGCATCATTGGCATGGGGCACTTTAATTATAAATAAGAATTTTGTCTTTCATTTTCTTATAAAGATAGCACAGAAAAGGAAAACCAGCTAAGTGCAAGCTTATGACAACAAAAACTAGGGCACCTGTCTGTAATGGTGTTGCCTACATTTTATTCAAAATCATTGACTTTTCCCACAAAAATTCACTGCTCTTCCTTTCCTCCCCATAGCTTATTCACCGCTTAACATCAAGGAAGAAAGTGACAGCAACGAACTTCAATATATACTCACAACAGACCAAGTCAGAAAGAACTGCATATACCACATGCTGCTCTTCTAAACTGCACACTAAGCACCACGAAAACCTCAGAATCAAAAGTAAAATGATTTGCCACTGCTTGTGAGTCCACATCTCCAAAGAAGAGCACTCTACCTTGCCCGTTAGGCAATGTTATTAGTTAAGTGCACTTAATGTACCCATTTACACCTTATGACCTCTAAAGGTACTCTGACTACAACATATTCAGGTTAAATATTGAGATTTTATGAAAGAAAAGGGTAAAAATATCTTACATCATATCAAATAATAATATAGACTAGACTGGAATAGGCCAGGTCAGTTGCAGTGGACCTACAACAGTCATCTAGTACAACTGCCTGACCACTTCAGGGCTGACCAAGTTACAGCATCTTAGTAAGGGCATTGTCCAAATGCCTCTTGAACATTGACAGCTTTGGGACACTGACCATCTCTCTAGGAAGCCTGTTCCAGTGTTTGACTACCCTCTCAGTGAAGAAGTATTTCTTTAATGAACTTCAAAGTTCAGCAAATTTTAAAAAGATAAATCTTTATGTGTCAGACTTTTCCAATAAAGTTATATCTTCCTGCAAAATGGTAATGCTAAATAACATAAGGCTAAACAATAATCCTTAAAAAATAGATCAGGGTACTACTATCAGATTAATAACTACTGTTTGTCTGCCAGACACTGTCTAGTTATGCTGGATTGTACAGCAAATCTGGGCTGTTCTTCACTCACATAGAAATGCTGCCTACATGGATAAGTAGTATTAAAACCAGTAAGTATGAAATGCTCTCTAAAAGGCCAAAAGGTATCCAAAATAATATTTTAAGGATTATTGTAACAGTCAAAGATTAAGATTTCTGTGTTACTGTCTGAGATGAAACGTGCTGATTTCTTGGTTGCTGTATTATTTTGAAGCTATGATCATGAAGGATTTCTGAAATTATTTCCCTCCCACAGATAATGATTATTTTCTTAATCTTTTTGGTACTGATTCCTGGAACAAATCACGTTGATTTGATTTGGGAAAGCAAGCAGATCTTGGGCCAGCAATGTCAGTACAATAGGAATGATAAATCTCCTTCACACTTTAAACAAGAGAAGACTTGCCTTTTGAGCAGAAGAGAGGAGATAACACAGCAACAGCTGTATTCTTCTTAGAGAATTTTGTCTTGGCCACACTGGTAAAAGATATCTTCCTTTTTGATCTGAATCCAAAGAGTGAAGCTGTTTAAATGCGCTTAGCATAGAGTTGTTGTACCCCTTCCAAAACAGAAAACAGAGACATGCACTAAGTCCTTAGTTACAGAACTGCACATTTGTTCTAGGCAGAATGTTAATGGAAAACCTGCTACTTCACACTGCTCCTGTTACTTTGTTGAGCAATGATTTGATCTGACAATGAGCTTCTAGCCAAATATCCTGTTAATAAAATAAGGCCCACTGTGCTGCATCGTTTCAGAGTGAATATGGACAAAAAACCAGCAACAGTGAAGGACATGAATGAATGAAGCTGAAGGATATAAAAGGCTTCGCCATGGTGCTGTTTGTTGCCCTAACAAGAAATTATCTTACAATACATATTCAAGCAATGAAAATAAAATTTGAATGTTGACTACTTCCACCTCTTTCTTAACACGCTCATATCAATTACAGCAAGCCTGTCTCAAAGACAGTTTGAATCAGAAATGTCAGTAATGTTCTGGAGTACTATACGTCATCTTTGAAGGATGTATATTGTTTAATAATAAAAATATGTATAAACAGGAGAGAGGAAATGAACTGAGGCCAAGGAATATATAGTGTAAAATTAAGAACACTTGATAAGATTTGAGTAATTTGATTCTATGTGACATTGTTAAAAATTTTATCCTCATACGAGTGGGTCACACTAGGTATTGCTTTATTCACAACTCAGAGTTGGGCCATCACCTCAGTGAGTGGCAAAGCTTAACTTGCTAGACCAGTTTATATACATTTATTAAACCGATTACATCAAGTCTAGAATCTTCAGAAGTTTCTAAGCAACCGTTCTGTTCCTTTAAGTACATCATTTATTAAGTTCTTTCTATTCTTCTGTCTTCATAGAATTCTCCCTCGCTGGTTTCAGGCCTTGCTTGGTTCCAGGGTCGTCTCGGCTTCTTTTGTGAATTCTGTTTGATACAATCCATACAACTGATTTCTATCCCAATTGCAACATACCGATCATATGGTTTCTTAACACAGCTGTGTTTACACAGCTGAATCTACGTTCTAGTTCTATGATTTTATTCTATTCTATAATAAATCTTTATAATCAATCTCTAACAGGCATAAATCAGTTGAATCTGGTTTGGACAGTGCCATCTGTCCCACGGCAAGTGTCACAGCTGGGACTGTGAAAAAATCCATCTTTTTAGTGAAGCTACTCACATGTTTTGAATACTGTAAATTGAAAGAAAGTTGGTTAACTGGACATTCAAACCCATGACTTGTGACCTTTTTTTCACTCTTTAGTAAATATTCACAAACTCCCAGTAAGGAAGCAAAAAAAAAGGTAAAAATTATACAATAGCAGTGGAGTTAATTAGACACTCCTAAAGGACCCCTAGGGATTTCCCAGGCCTGCAACTAGGTAGCCTTTCTTTGGTATGTCTCTTTGGGATTTCTATCCTGTTTTCTTTGTCTCAGGAGTGGTTTTCTGCACTGCTTATGAATGTGACTGCTTTATTATCTTTGTTTGTGTGCTTCTCGTTCATGTCTTTGTTTTCTGGCCACTTGCCAACAGCTTCCTATGTCCCAGTTATCTTCCTAATAAGCCCTCTTGTCAAAACTCCTAGGTTCCCCCTGTGAAGGACTCACTGTCTCCTGGTGGAAGAAGCTCTTGTCATGCTTCCATGACTTGGATGATTGATCTTGTCTTTCTCTGATCTCTTTCAACTACTTTATTAATTCCAGAGGAAAGAGAATATCACCCCAAATCGAGATGTCTTCTTAAGTTCAGCTTAGGTGGTCTCCTGTTTTCAGGAAAGAGTGTGGAATCTCTTAAGGTGTACTGTTAAAAGCAGCTAACTGCTAACTAACACTTGGTCACAAAAACCCAGCCATAAATCAAATATAATAATTTGATTTAAACCTACAGCAGATTCTGAAACAATCACTGTGAAAAATCATGGCAGAAGATTGTCCTGCTGGAGAAAGCTGGTTTATTCTAGTGACATCAGTATCAAAATCTGTTTTGGAAGAGCATAAGCTTTGTTTTAATTTGTTTAAATATTCATACAATCATAGAATGGCTTGGTTTGGAAGAGACCTTGGAAGATCATTTAGTCCACCCCCCGGCCATGGGAGATGACATCAGATAAAAATGTTTGTATCAGTATTGATGTTCTCCCGGAGTAAGTAGATAGGTTTTCTTTTTTGATCGACGCAAATGAGACTGCATTGCGCCGTTTCCATCTGCCTGCATTCACGGGCTCAGCACAATTTCTAGCTTTCGCTGTGCCGAAGCCACGAGGCCTGCAGTGAAGGGCGGCGGTGGTGGCGGTGGTGGTTTGGGGCTGTGGCCTTGGCGGTCCCTCTCCAGAACCGCGGACAGTGCCCGGCGGTTCCCGCGTGCCCGCTGCCCATGCCCCTTCCGCCAGCCGTCAAACCCGTTCCGCCTCTGAAGCGCGCAGGGTCATTAGTCCTAATAGGATGAAAACCAGACCCCAGCCTTATGGGAACTGTGCTTATGGGAGGAGCGGGACTGATGACAATGGGAAACGGACTCACCCTTAGTGCTGCCAAAGAGAAGGGCTGAGAGTGCTTTGCACCTCTCTGAATCTAGTGTTGAGAGAGCTTTGAAACAGCAGACTAGTGTGATACACCAAGGTATTTGTCCACTCAGCATTACATTAGATAGGTTTGATCTACAACATAACCTGAGTATTTCATTTAGGTGAGTCAGAGCGTGTGTAATCTTCGTAAAACTTATGCTCAAAGGTAGACAGTATAAATTGCGAAAATGAAAAGGTATAAGCAAAACATTATTTACATCTTATGTTGGCCAAAGGATTGAGTTTGTACACCAAAAGACAATAGTTGTGGTGGCAAGTAACACGATTCAACAGAGTTAATAAAATAGCATGCAAGCAGATATTTTTTCTGAAGCTTCTTGTGTGACTCCAGTGCTGCTCTGTTGCTTAGTGGATGGGTAGAAAGAGTGAAGTTTTCTCAAAAGCTTTGCTTTTATTGCATGTGTACCTCTGGCTGTGGAGCATATCTGTGAGAAGATCTCATTATTTCCCTGCTTGCTAGATTTTCGCCCCAGATGAAAGATCTGAACTGATATGGTCATTGCTGTCGTATAGCACTTGCAGAGTAGTTTGAGACCATTCAAGTGTAACAAAGTACTATACAGGCAAAAGTTCAATCAAGAAGACGGTTCTTCAAAACCCACGTAGGCAGGATAGCTCAGTGGAAAAAGATATGTGTTTTTTTTCAGTGTAAAATACTGAATGTATGGTAGTCCTGGTTGTGGAGAAATTGTCCTGACTTGGCAGGGTTAAAGTACCATTTGAGATTATTACTGGAAATGTTCACATGCACATTAAAGGGGCTTCTATACGTAGGGTTGTAGCTGCTTCTCTAATTCTGAAAGAAGAAATGCCTTTCAAAAAATCAGACAGATTTCTGAACAGCCTGTCAAGTGCTGTTCATAAGAGGAAATCATGGTATGACCTACTTCTCTGTTCAATGTGTTAGCTAAAATGTTTTTGGCACAACAACAGGAGAGAGATGGCTCTGTGCCATATGCCTCTCTTTCATACCTAGAGCCATCAGCTGCTTCATTCCTCTCTCTTTCTCCCTCGATATAGCCCTAGAATACAAAATACTTGATAAATGTACATTGTGCTTGTACATTATTTATAATGGTTCTCACATTTCAATATTAAATTGAAAGTATATATGAAGTTCCCAAAAAAAGGTGGATAAGGTACCCTGTACGTAGGCTTTTAGATAGAAGACATAATTCATGTACGTAGGCTTTTAGACAGAAGATATAACTCACAGTAGTACTTTTAGAGGCTGTTTTGGTTTCGGCTGCCGCCGGCAACAAAAGCGCCACGCGGCCGCCCCTCCCCCCGCCACGGTGTGGAGGAGAATGGAAAGAAACAGGCAGAAAAACTGGTGGGTTGGGATAAGGGCAGTTTAACAGAACAGCAAACAAAGGGAACAGGAACAACAATGATACAGATAAGGAGAAAATATGACACAAACTCACACAACAGACCCTCTCTCCCGGACAGGACTGGTGCTGCGCGCTCCTGAGCCACGAGTGAGTTCCTGCTGCGCCGCCCCCCCCACCGGAACCCAGCATGACGGCACATGGTATGGAATACCCAGCTCTGTTTGGCCAGGTTGGGGTTGGGTCAGCCCACCCGGCTGTGCCCCTTCCTGGAGTCCGGTGAAAATTAACCCTGTCCTGGCCAAACCCAGGACAGAAGTATATGCGTTTAAAGCATCAATCTTAATCCCTTCAGCTTCACACAGTCCTAGGATGCACTGACACTGATATTCTTAAACACAGCAATGATGTGGTACTTCAGCAAGCCAGGATCCAAGCACAAAAGGAAAAACAATTAGTTTCTTCTGTTGTGTTCATGAAGGACAGAGAAGATACGAGGAGCAGAGACATCACACGCACCCTACCAGAGTTCCTGTTGCAGCTGTGGAGATGGCAGAATGAGCCGTGAAGCAGCCATGCCATCTCCATAGTAACAGAAAGGCAAGGATGACTGTTCAGTATTGAACATGCACTGTTCCCATTGCTATGCAACCTCTTGCCTCAGGTTTTTTTAAGCGCAGTCTCAAAATAGAACCTTCCTTTTGCCCTAAAACATCCGAAAATAGAGATTGCTGGACAAGTCTGAATAAAAGATGGAGAATTTTATGTCAAAATGCTAAGCCATCACAAATGTAAAATCCATAAATGTGTTTGCTGAAGAGACTGTGGAATAAATCCTACACTTATTGAATAAAGAGTTAAGTGATATTATGTGCTCTTAGATTCCCTCTGTTCCCTCCCTGCTTGGGGAGCTCAGCTGCAAATCTTTCCGTTGTGTAGCAAAAGGAGGTGGATTAGACTGTGTTACCCACAACGAGCTCTGTGATACGCTTTAACAAATCTGTTGTTTTTCTTCACCAAAGAAGAAAGCGAAAATCAGTTCAAATTCAATTACCTGAAAATATCAAAGGGGAAAAGGTATTTTCTAAACAATATCTAAAAAATCTTCAGTAGTTTGGAACCTGGTTACTGGTGGGTACATGTGTGGATCTTTGCCAGCAGACTGGAGCCTGCTATACCCACATACCAGATTTCTCCACTTTCCTCCAAGCTAACTGGCACCCAGATTACGTTGTTAGTGTAAAGATACACTATGGTGCACCTCTTACCAATGCTTATTAGAACAGACTTATTGTCACACAAAGTACAGCTTCTGGGATGCAGGCAACGTGATCTCAGTGTCACCACTGACGGCCATGCTGATATACCACAGAGACTTTCACGTATCCTGTTCTTGGTCAGTGCAGCAAATTTGGGTGCAGGCACCGCGTTTCACAAAACACATGCATGAGATTCAAGACTGTGTGCACGAAGTGCAGAACATGATGCCAAGACCCACAGCTGGAACCATAACCTTTTTCTTTGGTTATAGATTCAGAACACATGGAAGTGGAACTAGTTCTTCTCCACATTTTTTTCAGATTTTGTCATCCAATCGACACACCTCTCATTTCTTTCCCCAGCAAATTAATCTCTTGTCTCTCTCCCTGTACTGAATGATTTTAATTGTTTTATTATTTTTGTTGTCTTTTTTTCTGGGATTTTCTACTGTGTCTACATAGAGAATGTTGGCATGGTCAATGAGCAGAGGGATTGGAATCACTAAGGCAGTAAAATGTAATCTGATTTGCATAGTGTTTTCTGTAATGGTGAATCTTCCACTGGAGCATTGAAAAGACAATTTATACATGGTTAAGGATTTAACCCATGGTTCCTAGATATGATGATGATAAACATGTCAGAAAATCATCTCAAAATACATTATTGCTAGTATGTAGAGGAAATTAAGTATGTATAGCTGCCTATACTTGTTCCTTCTAATGACTAGATTCTGAATCTTTTGCTAGCTTTGAATGAAATATTTTATTTACATTTCTTTTTTCATCTGTGCATACTTTGTTTACTGAAAACAGCAAGTGTTAAGACATGAACCTTCATGCCTTAAGCAAGTGAGAAGAATAAAGCAAATGTTTCTGAGATGCTGTTTTTATATTAACATTTACTGACAAGTTTGTTACACTACCCAGCAGCACTGACCTTATTATGCCAGTCTCATCTTCAAGCAGCCTCCACGCAGCAATGGGAAAAGAGGGTAGGCTATTTTTATAACATACAAAATATACACGGACCTCAGGGCTCACTGCAGCAAACACATATTACGATGACTTTAAAGAAACAGTAAAAAAATAATAAAATGAGGTTTTTTCTTCTTTAGCTTGTAATAGGAAAACTACTGCTATTCAAAGCATTGTGCTGGAGTCTAACCAGGGCAGATATGCAGCAGTTTTGCCTGAGAATTCAATGAGTAAGACATTGGGAATAAATCCCTAAGCCAGATGTTATGTTGGTATGTGTATCAGTTTACATGGCAAGGTTTTGGTAGCGGGGGGCTGCAGGAGTGGCTTCTGTGAGAAGACACTAGAAGCTACCCCCCCTGTCAGACAGAGTCTGTTCCAGCTGGCTTCAAAACAGACCTGCTGCTGGCCAAAGCCAAGTGCCTTAAGCTTTGTTGGTAGCACCTCTGTGATAAGAAACTTAAGAAAGAGTAAAAAGTGCTGCACAGGAGTTGTAAGAGAAGAGTGAGAACATATGAGCCAAACAGCCCTGCAGACACCAAGGTCGGAGAATAAGGAGGGGGAGGTGATGCTGCAGGCACCACAGCAGAGATTCCTCTGCAGCCCATGGAGAAGACCATGGTGATTCAGATTGTCCTATTGTGCAGCCTGTGGAGGACCCTGTGCTGGAGCAGGTGGAGATGCCCTGAGGGAAGCTGAAGCCCATGGAGAGCCCACACAGGAGCAAGCTCCTAGAAGGGGCGGTGGTCCATGGAGAGGACCCTGCAGGAGCAGGTTTTCTGGCAGGGTCTGTGGCCTGCGGAAGACCCACGCTGGAGGCATTTCTTCCTGAAGGACTGCACTTCATGGGAAAGACCAATGTCGGAGAAGGTTTGTGCAGGACAGTATCCTGTGAGAGGGACTCCACGCTGGAGCAGTGGAAGAGTGTGAGGAGGAAGGAGCAGCAGACACGAAGTTATCAGGTATGAATTGACCCCAATCCCTATTCCCCATTCCCTTGTGCTAGTTGGGACAGAGAAGGTAGAAGAGTCAGAACAGAAGCTGAGCCTGGGAAGAAAGGACAGTGGAGGGGAAGGTGTTTTTAGTTTTGTTGTTATTTCTCATTATCCTATTTTGTTATTACTTGACAATAAATAAAATTAGTTTTTCTGGTCAAATCTGTTTTGCCCGTGATGGTAATTGGTGAATTGATCTCCCTGTCTTTATCTCAAACCTCAAGCTTTTAATTGTATTTTCTCCTCCTGTCCTGCTGAGAAGGGGGAGTGACAGAGCGTCTGGGTGGGCATCTGGCAGCCCACCAAGGTGAACCCACCACAGTGTGCTTCAGTTTAAACACATACATTTAACACTAGTAAGTTCCTTTTACTTATTTTTTCTTTACTGGAAAACATTTTCAATAAGCTTTAAAGAAGCAGCAGGTATTTATAGGTTACAGAGCTTTTCTGTTCTTTAGAATACCTTTGGTCTAGCTCTGACCATCTGAAGGCCCTTTCATGACGCATTGGAAAGGTGTCCATATTCTCTAGCTGAGTCCCACAGATTTTATATCTGTCTGAGAAACTCACAATGGATGCATTCAGCTGTTGTCCAAAGTCCCTCCTCTTGGAACAGGCTCACAGAATAGCTAACCAAAGGCAAATACAGACACATTCAATGGAAGATAATGCTCTGGCTGTGGGCCAGAAAATGGCATTCAAACTGCATCAGAGGTGCAAACAAAGGATGGTTTTGTTCTGAAAGATAGAGGGAAAGCATCCATTTGCTTCCTCCTCAACCCCTTTATATCCTGTGATAGTACAGCCTTTTTAAAGACAGTTAGCAGAAATTCAGAATAATTTGGTAAATTTGTTTGAGTACTTCCAGGAGGCAACAATAAAATGGACAGTGATTGAAAGTTCAGTCTTGAGGATTAGTTTTACTTACAGAATGCTACAAGGATTAGCTGTTTCTCAGTAATCCAGTTTAAAGCCTACTTGCAGATAGATTAAGATGGTATGTAATGGCAGGAGATAAAGAGCTATCTGAGCTTTACCACATATAGCACAGGATGGTTAGAAAAATGACAAGTTTAGCATACGATCTGCCAGTGGATGAAGAACAGGTGGAAACTGAGCAATTCTGGAGAGTCTTGGTGCAGCCTTTTTTGTTAGAAGTAGTATACTTGTTGTTGCTTAATTCAGGCCCTCAATGAAGATCACCACTGGATTCCTCACTGACATTAAGTCTCAGTTACTTCAGGCTCACTTTTGTTTTTCATGTTTTTCTGCTGGCTCTACAGCTGTGATGTAGCTCCATGACCGTTCATGGATCTGAAGCCCCCAGAGCTTGGAAAGCACCAGCTGGTACATACCACCACAGCATTACTGGCAATGGCTGCTGCAAAAACATCAAATCAGCTTCCACTCAGTGCTGGCTTCCCACAGACTATAGCATCAAGTTTTAAACCTTTGTTTCTTATCTTCAAAGTACTAAAAGACTTGAGTTCAAAGACTCTAAAAAGTCATTTAACCTTCTAGGTTGAACACAATGACTGAAGATAAAGGAACAAGCAAATGACACTAGCGAATCACCTATGTGTAATACAGTACCAGAAGAACTTGTGTTATGGCAGAGGGAAAGGGGATAAAACTTGTAGATGCCCTGGCTAACAATCTCAAAGGAGGTGATATAAACAACTTCCATTTGTCACCAAAGCTGCTTGCTTTTGATGATAAGTGAACCATGCTGATGAGAAGTTTGCTCTGCCAGGCTTACTGTAAGTTGTAGACTGAGGATTGCAGTTCACAGAGCTGTCAGTCTGGTATGTATGACAATGTCTCATCTGAGACCTGCTTGATGGTGTTAGCTCTGCAAAATTCTCATGTTCCATTTTACCTCAGAGTGTTTTCCATGGGGCGAGATCTTCAGAAGATTCTTTTCCACTCTGGAGCTTGTTTCATTTGATATCATCTGGAGAACTTGAGAGACGCTGCAGTTGTGTCTTAGACATTGGTGGTAGGATGTTTCCAGCTGTCAGTCCCAGCATTAGAATGCAGTTATGCTTTTTACACACTAAAGATAAAATATCCCCCCCCCCTCCGATTTTCTGAAGGCTTAATCTGTTGCCTGTTAAGAAAGCTGGGTCTTCTTGTTATCAAATCTGAAAGTTGTGCACTTGTATGAATCAGTCAACCTGTGTTTTATTGCTTCTGTATCTGGATGTTTTTCATTAGCTAAAAGAGAGGACAAACAGTTGTAGGTGACCATAAAGTAGAATTTATAAAGCAACTGTGTGACAACCACATGAATTTAATGAAGGTGCAGGTACACAAAGAAGGCAAGCATTTACTGTACAGTTAAGAGGTCAGGTGATAGAACAAATCCTCCTTTCTTCAAGGAAATATGTTTAGTTAACCTTATGATTTCCCAGACCCTTTAGTATTACGGAATATGTGGTACATGTTTTCCTCTGATGTCAAATACTACCATAAACTCCTACTGAGACTGCATGAGTATAGTCAAGAAAGAAATTTTCCTTCCTACTTTATGTGTAAGTTAGAAGAATACAAAGCAGAAGAACTTCGTCTTTTTTTCCAGCCAGGTGGATGGGTACACCTCACTCCAAGCTGTAGTCTCTTTAAAAGAAACTGTTGCTTAGCTTATATATAATTTGTCATGACTAATTTGGATTCCTGGGCGTTTTTATGGGAAGTGATAGTAATAGCATGCTAGGAATATTTTACTGAACTTCAGAGAAATCAGACAAAGAGAGAAAAGAAGGTTAAGGAAGCTGAACACTGATCAGACTTTCTACCTGACAGTGATTGCATTTTTGAACAAAGGTGTTATTTATGTGCAGAAACTGTAGTCCGTCTCAGTAATCAAAATGATTTCTAACATCACAGTGAAAACAAAGCCCGTGGAATTGCCTGCTGGCTTTTCCAGGGTTTCCATAAGATTTCATCATGCCTTATCCATTGAGAGGAAATGGGAGCCCTTCAGACGTCTTCTTTTTATCTTCTCATTATCCTACAAAATGCCTGTACTCTGTTCTTGGAAACTCTGGATCCAACTTCATGCGAGCCCCATTGTTTTCATTACTGAGAATCACAAAATCTTACATTTGTGGATGGCACCCCTTCCTTTCTCCATATTGATCCCTTTTGTTCAGGTGCTGTGTAACACAGAGACCTCTGCAGCTGATAGCTCCCGATGTGGGTTTTGCTGTGTGAGTTGATCTGAAGAGATTCCAACTTGACCCAGATAATCCTCTTACTGATTCTTCTGAGCTGGTTTTGTCAACCACCAGCTTGTTTCAGCAACACTTTTATTACTAACCTTAAGCATCATATCAGTTCTGTGTATTATCTGCAATTTTATTCATTGCAGAATTAAACCTCTCAGATATTTTACAATCAAAGTACAAATTGTACTTTAAAAAAATAACAAGTCTGTCTTTTAAATTATAAGGTGTTGACTGTCCTTGATATAGGGTTTGTCTAAATTCAGTGGTGAGTACTTCTGCTCTTACATTCGAAGTTAATAGGATACAAGTAGGATAGCAGTCATCAGAGCACAAATATGTCTGTAAAGTGCCTCCCCCTGCCCTGTAATCTATAAAGTCTTTATGGAAGATAGAAGAAGCAGCTGACAGTGAAGTAAGCAAAGACCACAATCACTAAATCACCTTTCATTTTTCACGGTGTCTGGCTTTCCTTGAGCTTGTCATGGGGGCTGTTTTTCAGCAAAGACTGTGTTTTCATGCACTACGCTGCACCAAGGAGTGCCAGAACTGATCAACTAATAATAGTAATTCAGTTTGATTTGCTCATTGGAAACAAGCACTTGTGCTTCTTTGCTACTGAAGCAAAAGGGGAACAAAGTCATACAGGCAGATTCTGAGAGCTGTTCAAAGCAGCCTTGACCATCTAGTCTGTCTCTTTGGTTTGGCGGTGAGGATGTTATGGCCTACTTGTGCCATGCGGAAGCCACAATTACAAGTTTCCAGCTGTGTTCGCTGACCGAGTCATCTCATCATACAAAGCCATCAGGCTTGTCAGGCATGATGTGCCCTTTGTATGTCTGTGCTGGCTGCTCCCAATGAAATTCTTGTACTTCATGTGCCTGGAAGTGGCCTCCAGGAAGATTTGCCTCTTAATTTTCCTGTGAACAGATATTAAGTGAACTGGCTACCCAGTTTTTTTTCTTGGCCTTTGAAGATGGGTGAATTTGCTTTTTTTTCAGTAAATGGGGATTTCACCTAATTTCCATAACCTTACAGTGATGATTCAGAGTGGCCTTGCAATGGCATATGGCAGCTCTCGCAGTACTCTCAAACACATCCCATCCAGCCTTATGGGATTTCTTACATCCACTTTCCTTAAGTAGTCCCTAATTTGATTCAAAAGGCCAGAGACAGCTGCCCAGCAGGAAAGTATCTTCATGCTTGTATCTTACTATGAGAGCATCTGCACCATTTTCAGTGCACATGGGCGCTGTAAAAGCATCAGTAAATCAAAACTAGTTTAACGAGTGATTGAAAGGGAAGCAAATTGGGCTATGACAATATTGCGTCACCATCTTTAGGTTAATTCAGACTACATTTAGTATGGCAGGGATTTCCTCTCTTATCAACTTCAGAATGTGGGGGGTTTATAATTTGAATCATACTTCTGGTAGCTGTAATTAAACAAAATAATTATACCAGAGTTTTAGGTATTAAGTAAAGGTCATGAATTAAATCTGATCAGAAAACAAGTGGCTTTCAATACAGAAGATGAACAACATTCTTGAATGTCTCCTCCTTCTAAGACATTTCTTATCTTAGCTCACACTCCAGAGCAGTGAATAAAAATAGAAGAAAATTCCAAGAATTCCAGCAGAAAACTGTAGGTCATGCTTCAGGGGGCAGCATTCTACAACACAGTGTGTTTGTTAGATTGAACTTGTTAATATATCATGGTATGAATATAAATCCACATGGAACATAACATTCTGATTTGAATGTACGGATGAATTGTCACTTTTTTCTATTTTCTCAAGAAATTAAATCTTAACTATGTAATTCCTTCCAGCGATTTTATGTGGGTTTATGTGGGTGTTTTTTTGGTTCTTTTGAGTTGGAGATTGTTCCCTACAGTGTAGTAATGAAATTATATATAATACATGAATATGATTATTCCTGTATTTGAAATAGGCACAGTAAAACTATTGTTGCGTTTGCATATCTATTTTATTATTGAATGAAAAAATGTCAAAATTTCGGGTTGGGAGTTTAGGGAAATGAAGATGCTTTTTTGCAGCAGTAAGCCGTCAAAACAGATGCCTAAGCCCTGAGTAAGGCAGTAGTTAGCAGGCTACCCTCAGAGTTTCTTAGAGGCTTTTCCTTCATTGTTCTGGGGTCCAAGTCTAAGGGCTGAAACTGTGAGGTGCAGGCTACAGGATTTTCTGCTACAGCTGCCAACCTCAAGCTTTAAGAGTCCATTACTTCATTTGACCAATGGATGTCAAGCATGAAATGAAAATCCAGATAAGAATGGACTGCAGTTAAATACTCTTCTTCCTTTCTCCCCAGAGGATAAAATAAGCTTGGATCATGGTCTTTTTAGGGACTGAGAATCACCAAAAGCTAAGATTAAACATCTTCCCCAGCATAATACATTTCGCTGATGGAGTCTTGTAACATGAATTTCGGTTCTTATTTTGTGTTCAAAGTGATGTTAGTGCTTCTTAAATAAAAGATCATCACACAGTCTATAATATACCTCAGAAGACATTACTGTGAGGCTCAACTGAGTCAAAATAAGCAGCAACATCTATGCAGATATCCATGAGACATGATTAACACTCAGCTACTGAGATCTAGAGAAACTTTATTATCAGTGTCCCTGAGCTCACATATTAGGAATCAGAATATCTCCTCATAGGACTAACTAAAACTAAACCATATGACTAAGAGCATTGTCCAGATGCTCCTTGAACTCTGACAGGTTTGGTGCCATGACCACTTCACTGAGGAGCCTGTTCCAGTGACCAACCACCCTCTCAGTGAAGAACCTTTTCCTAATGTCCAGTCTGAACTTCCCCTGGTGCAGCCTCATTCCATTTCCTCATGTCCTGTCGCTGGTCACCAGAGAGAGATCAGCACCCCCTGGCTCCATTGCCCACCTTGAGGAAGGTGTAGACTGCGATGAGGTCACAAACCAAGTAACCTCAGACAAACTACACAAGCTACAGAAAAGCGGAGAATTGGTCCCATGAGGTGCTGAGTTTCTTCAAATCTATTGGGTGTCACTGAGAATTGGGTGTTATGGAGAGTCCTATATGACTGAGCTTGCAGGAGTCACACTGTGAATCCACAGGGTTTGAGAGCTTACTGCTATGCACCAGGAGAGAGATTGCAAGCAGGGTAGATTGGTTAGGGTTATGGTCCGTTGGTTGAAATAATCACTGTTTTCTTCTCCCTTTATGCTCCTGCTCTCCCTCCACCATGGCCATTACTCTGACAACATTCATGAAGAGCAGGATTGCCTTTCTGTAGCTTTGTCCCCACCACCTGGACATGAAACAAGCTGGAATAATGCAGCCTCATATAGCTCTTGCCTCAGATAAGCAAAAGATATACACTGCTTTTTCTTCCAGGCTAAAACTTACCTCTATTATATCAGCAAGCAGTTAGCATAGCAGGTGCTTGAATCTGGTTTATTTCTTCTCATTTCTTGTTTCTTGCTCATGGCCTGCAATCTGAATGTTGGGGAAAAGGTGAATTAAGGATTGAATATCTTCTCCCTACATCTTAGAAGTGAAATCCTGAAAAAAACATCCTTTCTAAATTACACGGAGAATATAATTTTCCAACTGAGGATGGTTATTCCAGTTTACTTGAAAACACTCATAAGCCAGACCAAACTTCAGAATAATTCAGAATGAGCTGGACTCTGCTAAAATCCACCTGTCTTCATGGTTTCTTAGAGACAAGTGATTCTAAAGACAGTTTACAAATATTTCCAAATGAGGGCAAATGCTGACACCCAGAGGCACGATGATGTAGTAATTTACAGCAGCTCTTGCAAATATGAACAATGCACGACAAAAAGAGCTTCAGGAATGGCTTCTAATCGACCTGTTTACATATTTACACCCGTAATAGAGGTAAGTATTGGCACAAAAGGAAAAAAAAAAAAAGAAACACAACCAGAAGAGAAAGGATATATTTTGAAATGATGTGGCATGGATCCTTTAGAAATCTGTATTTCTTGGAGATGGCAAATGTCAAGAGGCAACAGCTGCAGCTTCAATGCCCCTCCTTATACATGCAGCATTCTCCTAATCTGCCTCGAATCAAGGCCACCAAGGCCATCATGTCCTTCAATGCTTTCTTCATGATTTCTAGACCTGTGATGTCTGAAGAAAAACCCCAGCTATTTTACAGAGTTTTATTAGAGAAATTGTGTTAGTAGTTTTGTTATTGTCTATTATACAAAGAAACTTTACTGAAATGACCTTAATGAGGATGGAAAGAGAAGCATTTAAATGCTAGGAGATATAAACTCACAAATGTTTAAATTCACAACATTTTTTTCATGTCCATGACAGATAATATTATTTTTTTCCCAAAGGACTGCATTTCTTTCTTAATGTCTGGCCCAAAACATTATTATTACTCACTCTTCAAATCATGTTTTAAAAACAGAGCTACATATGCCTCATCGGTTCGATGCAAAATCATCTTAAAAGTTAATGAATTTAATTTCCCAGAACCACGAAAGGAATATGTTTCTTTAATCGTATCTTACAGACAGCCGGCTGAGGCAGATTGAGGGTAGTGCTGAGGATCTCTTACTTAAGGTACCCATCTTTAGACAAACAGAAACTGATTTCTAAAATTCTCTGAAGTTAATTTTATGTAGCACTCTAGAAGTTCAAAGCACTGGCAGATTCTAGGGTATGAAGAAAACCCTTTCACCATGAGGACAATCAGGCAGCGGGACAGGTGGCCCAGAGACACTGTGCAGTCTTTTTCCTTAGGGTTATTTAAAACTTCAATGGACATGAGCCTGAGCAGTTGAAATTGCTTTGCCTGAGGTTTAGCTGTTTAAAGCCTCTGTGGGCTTGTTGGTCTGCAGAGAGTTTCCTAAAATATTGAGCCATCATTGCCTCAAAGAAAAAACAGGGGAAGACTAAGCAACAGTTTTTCCTTCCCATTATCATAAAGGGCCTGAATGATGACGTTATGTGCATCACACAGAAGTAAATGTGCAATCGTGTAATTAATGACTATGTCATAATTCTTCAGTGCTGGCATTTCCTAACTTCCAAGTGCCTTATTTTATGCTGTTAGCAATATTTTGTTCTGACAGAAATACTATCATGTAGGATGAGTATAAATTTTGGAGCTATTTAATTAATTACAAAGACCTTAAGGGGTTTCCTCTTCCCTGCCTTTTCTCACCAGACTTGTCCATCTTAACAGTGTTCAGCATGTACACTTCTAGTCTCAGAGCTCTGTCTGCCTGAATCCAGCCCCTACAGACATGAGCTGTGCTTAGTCTCTGCCTGCCCTGCCAAGAAAAGGGATTTCTCCAATAACCTGTGGTGACACTGGGCTGTGTGGATGGTGCAAGCTCTCATCACTAACAAGCAAGCAAGACTTGTGTATCTGTTGCCAAAGGCTCTCCAGGGATCTGAAATATCTCTAGCTGGGATAAAGCAGACTGATGTGCAGGATGGCATACTGCTGGTGGCAATAAAATGTCTGCAGAGCCATGTCTGCTGCTGATGCCCAATACTTGTGGCTGAGAAGCAGCCAGCCTGTGGCATGGTAGCTATGGTGTATTTGGAGAAGAGATAGCCTCTTCGCACGGCTGAGGATATTCCTGTACTGTTCCAGACACAACTGTAATGTCTGGCGTGACTTTAAAACTCTCCTCTGAAACTGAAACAGAGCTGACTGCTGCCACTCCAGCCCTTTCCTTCTGTCATTTTTTTTCCCCCTGCGATAGCCATGGTCTGTTTCTCATATTCGAAATGGCAAGTCCAATTTTGTCTTACTTGCTGTGAAGCCATGGGCAGCCTTTGCTCTTATCTTTCACCATGGGTGTCTTTCCTGTTACTGCTGACCCTCGTCCAGTGTTCCTAAGCCTGCCTGTGGCTGCTCCTTATTCCTTCTCACTAGGTGTTATCATCTCCCCTACATCACTTTATCCTTCCCACCATAAATAAATATAGCAGGCGAAAAAAGCCTTCAGCTGTTCTGGGCAAGATTTAATTTCCAGTTTGGTGAATTGTCCATATAACATTTTTCTGATCCAATCTAGTCGCGCCTTCTCGCTCTGAATGTCTTCCAACCTGTCGATGGGAAGACTTTATTTTAAACTTGTCATCAAGTTCTGGAAAAGGATGAAGCCCCTGTTACCATGGGTGTACCAAAGATGACACGAGGTGCTAGCAAACATTGGGAGGGAACAAGCTCATAATTGCAGGATGGGCAACGACTTGGTGCTTTGCTGCATCTCAGTCGAGAATGATGGTTTTAGCTGGAGCTGAATTAAATTTTTACTGCCACAAGATGGCAGATGGGAACAAGACATGACTACAGGGAGGGGCTTTAACAGACCTGTAGATTTTCCTCACCTTTGAGTCAAATAATAGTTATGTACAGTGATTCATGTACCTTGTGGTCCACAGTGGGATCTCCCTGGAAAACAACGAATTTTCTTCATTGATGTCAAAGAGAAGCAGATGATGCTTGGGACACAGCTGGCACTGAAAGAATAGCATAAATACAGCTCAGAAACTAATGCAGTCAAGATCCAAAGTAACATTCAGGCTTTTACAATGCTGGTCTTTGAAAAATGTACATTTCTTAGGTATGAATTTTAGAATTTTAGACTCTCAAGTAAGAGTATGATTATAGTAGATGATCCTTTTTTTTAACTTTTTAATTTTTGTTTTTATTACCTCAGCTAAACGCACACATCAGGATGCCATCCTTTTCCTGAGATGGTATGTGGCTTATCACAGGCCATTCCCTTTTCCCTACATTAATCTAAATAATAATCTCTCCTTAGGTGGCCAGAAGCCTGAGAAAGCTTCCACTGCTCCAAGACGCAGCCCTGCCTGAAGCACACAATCTCTCTGCTGAAGACGGAGCTTTATGTTGTTCAGCCCTGGGTGGCTCTGAGCACCTGAGAAGGTGTCATTTGCAGCATGGCCACCGAGGTCCCTGCCGGGCACGCTGCTCACCAGGAGCTGAGACACGCAAGGGCCACTGCTCTGCTAAGGGCACTCGCAAAAGGTCTTGGAAGCAATCAGCAAGTCAATTTTCTCATCAATGGCTCTGGCTGCATGACTTGAAAGTGTTTCTTTCAGAGTTTTACTGAAGAGAAGGCAGCAGTTCCGGATAGATTTAACATGAAAGTGCAATGTAAGATGCATACGAATGAAATAATACACCGTGCCTCAGCAAGAAGCTAAACAGTACCAGTCTAGCAGCTCTCCACGGCACAGACCCATTGAATTACAAGTGAAAATCAAATACAGCATCTTTTAAGCCCACCATCTAAAGTGGCCTTGTTGAAGGGGGCCATGGCTTCACATTTCTTGTACCCTCCTCAGCCCCTGGCAACAGCAAGGTGCAGAAGCGAGGGGTGTGGGTGCAGGGGCCCATGGTAGCTTGCAGGCTCTCTGCTCCCTGCAGTCCATCGCTTCTGCCCAAAAGGTGTTTCTGCTCTTCAGAGCGGGGCAGATGGGGGAGACCGGGCGAGCCCCAGCCCGGGCATCGGGCACCTCCCAAGGAAGGCCAATGCCTGGCCACGACCCAACCCGCAGGGCAGGGCTGTGGTGCAGCGGGGGCTGTGGCTCCGGCATTAGGGCTTCAGCCAAAAAGCAGCTGCCACGGGCCAGGGTGGACCCTGGCTTGGCCTCCCCAGTGGGGTGGGGGCAGCCCTCAGCTGCACTGACCCTGAGCTGGCACCAAGACCTGCAGCCAGACTTTCTGCCCTTGAAAGTATTACAAAATTCAATAGTCCTATTACTAATTTAGTCCTATTATTTCATTACTGGGATTGGCTGTCTCTTGGTTTTCAGGCAGCGTTTTAAGCTTTTGATTATACCTGGTAAGCCCTAAATGGTCAAGTGATGCCTGTTTGAGGGATTGCTGGTGTTGGCACGTGGAGGCTGGCTGGAAAAATGGATTCCACTTTGCAGAATACCGTCACATATGAAGGCTTGACCCTTGTTTTGCAGGCTGTGAACCAAAACCAACACCTTTATAGTTCCAGATAGCTATCAAACGGATGCTTAAATAGCCACCAATGTAAGAGATCTCGGCTTCCAACCAGTCAAAGTGGAAACTAGAACAGTCTTTTATGTCCCAGCTGAAAAATCAAAGGTCCAGACTGGACAGCAAGTCTCTCTTCAGTTTGCCTAATCGAGCTGATCTACTTTCTGTAAATAATTAAATATTCATTAGACATCTGGGCTCTGCAGCACTTTCCTATTCCCTGTTCCACCTCTTCACTGCACTGGTTCTCTTGGGTTGGCTTCTCAGTTGCAATCCGAAAACATCTAAGGAGCCCATGCAGAGATATTTTTCATGAAGCTGGATACATTCTCAAGGAACATTAAAGTTTTGATGGAAGTAATGAAAAACTGTCAACCTTTCTGTGGGAAAAAAAATGAGTTAAAAATATCTTAAGGACATTTTAACATGATGCCCTTCAGATTAAGAGTTGGAAAGTGCTGGCAAGATAACCTCTCCTGCTTGTTAGCCTGCCTTGGAACCACATTTAGATTGAAACAGCTGTAGTTCCTTGGTCCTCAAAACAGTCTCTGCTGCCTTATCTTTCTGTGCTGTAAAGAAAGGGTAAGAATATGGAGGGATAGACACTTCTGTGGAAACAGAGAGGGAAACTATTTCTGGACAACTAGGAAATAAAACAGTTTGTTAAAGATTGATATAGCCTCACTAAGTACCAAGGAGGAACAAAAAGTATTGCTTTCGTGCATCTACAGATGTACATGAAGAACTCAATTTTCTGACTACTCTCTTTCGTGTTTCCTGTTTCCCTGAATATTTCATGTGAGGTTTCTCCACAGGAGCAGTGACTCAGTCTATGCAAACCTACTGTTCTCCCACTTACCCTCCCATGAAGGAAAACTTATTTTAGTTGAGTTGGATGATTACAGTCACGGAGGAGAAATGAATGTTTACCTGTTCAAGTGGAGGAGAAGTCAAAGACCCCTCAGAGATGGTGCATTCTTAAATTAGATTAATGGCATCTTCTAGTTGATCCTCTTGCATCCCCAAAGAAAGAACAAACTCTAGGCCACGCTGGATGTGCTCTGACTTCAAGCCAGTATAATCATTTGGGCTTTCAGGTACCGCTTCTCAGTGCCAGGATTGCCTTCTGCACTCTTATTTCCAACCATGCTTATATACAGTTAGGGAAAGTATGACTCAAAACCCACTGTTCAGTGTTTTGCAGACAATATGAATCGATACTGACATTCCAATAAACTGAAAGAGATTAGACATCTTTCTGCAATGGCTTGGCCAAAACCACGACTACATGACCTTTCTTTTCTGAGGCCTGAATGTAAGTATTTCAAGCATGGTGGACTTCATCATCTACACATATAAGTGCATGCGTATATATAGACATACATGTATAAGTATATACACACATGTATATCTGTATATATGCACACATATGGTGGGAGCCACAGAAAGTAACATCTGTTCCATTCTACATATCTTATGCATATAATATGTATATTGTGCCTATATGTATATAAGTCCATATGTTACTATAAGTGAGAATGACATTAACTTATGTACCATTATGCACATATCTGTATATACACACACATTAAACATGCATGCATACTTATATACATATCTGTATAGTAGGTATAGATCATACAGACAGGTACATGTGGTATTTATGCGATTGCAAAAACGTAAGCATTTTATAATCATACACTATTCAGTAGCCATAATTCATCTCTTTGTTGCCTAGAGACTGATCTCAAGAATGAAAGCACACTACTCTTAGTCTGTTTCTTTCGGGCTGTCTATGAGGCTGAGACCCTGATTCCTGAGACCACACACAACTTGAATACCAGATACTGAATACTGACGTGTGAATAGGAGTAATCTTCCTAGGCACTGTACATTGATGACCTTTCTATAGACTCCTGCTGATAGTAGTTACAATCTACTCAAATTTAAAGAAACATGACGTGCAATGAGGGATTTCTTCTGGGACAAGATGTGCAATTGCATCAGTACTGAAAAGGCCAGACATTGCCATTTCAGTTCGTTATGTCCACCTTACTTAGTGCTAAAATTCGTTCTCCTGTTGGCTTTTTAAATAACAGAACTATAACTAAAATGATCCCACAGAAGAACTGATTGAGAATCAAGTTCATGGTTTTTCACCAGCAGTCAGTTCCGGCACTTCAGATTTCCTGCCAAGAGTAGAAAATGGAATTTATTCCTCCTGGGCATGCAGGAAAAAGAATATTCTAGGTAATTTTCCTAAAGAAAGATGATTTTAGGACTTCTCTATCTGTTACTTCCCTCCTTGCAGTAGGTTTTGAATCCAAAGCTTAATTTCTATCATATTTAATGAGTTATTCCAGTCCCAAAACTTTGATGAAAAGTGGTGGCAAGGAAAGGAGACAGATAAAATTAGCGTCTCTGATGAGAAAAAGGCTTACGTCTGAACTCAGCTGATATTTCTTTTGTGATTTGCAGGTTAGTCATTTGGCATGTTCACATGGCAAGTCAGTCACCACGGGCACAGCTGCAATTAGCTGGGAGTTAGGAGGAAGAGGAGAATTGTGAGACCACAGGTGTGGGGAAAATATGCATAAATTTCACTTTTTAAACTAAAAACAAAAAAGTCTGCAAGAAGACAGGCTTCAGTAGCTACAAATACTCAAGGAACAATGTTTCCATCTATGATTAGCTAGAAGATTTTATTCACCACTTGCCAGACCCATCAGTTTCCTTTGCAGCATTAAACTGAAGTACGGGACAGAGCTCCAGCTTTAGCCTCAGAGAGCATTCAGGGAGCCTGTTTAGCCAAACATGAGACAGGCTGTCATGTTATTTACTGTAGTTAGGCACTGCAAGTGCATGGTGTCTGTTGTGCTGCTTTCACATTCTCTTGCAGGTTCGATTCTGCTAGCTGCTTCTGGACTCTGAAATCGTACAGCAACATCTTTAGAAAAACACCTGACTTTTGGTGCCTTTTCATAACAGTTAGCATAATCTAAAATGCCTTAATTGATGTTCCTTAATCAATTACACTTAGATACTGAAGTTAATCATTTACAATGGAAGTATCCTTGCACTTTTTTCTCATACTATCTAACAGAAGCTAGTTTTTGCTGATATGTAAAGGCCAGGATCAGATACAGATAGAATTGTTTGGGATTAAAAAGCTTATAGCTGACAAGTATTAGTCTATGTAGCAAGGGATGTTAGCAGATAGAGACTCCATATAGTATTATTAAAGGTCTATAATGTTTTAAACTGTTCACAGTCACTGGAGGTTTTGCTAGTTGTCTGCAAAGAGGTTGTTGCAGTGATGTCATGACTGTCCCAGCTGTCATTCAGAGTAGGATTAAGACTTTTAAGTATTTATCAGGAGGATTGCTCTTATTAAAAGCTACAGTATGTACCTAGTAACATAAGAAAGACAATTTGTCATAATTAATCTGATTTTTGTGATACCACCTGTTTCACATTTGAGTGTTTAACATCACAGGCTTCTTATCTACTAGAAGATCATGCAGGACAAACTTTATCCTTTGGTTGTGGGGGCCAACAGTATTGTATATCCCATATCTGTTTTTCTAAATGATCTTTTCCGATAACAGTACTCCGATAACCTGGTCTATACAGTCTACTGAGGAGGGTTTGTGTTTCATGCTATCCCCTGAAACATGCTGAGACGTTCCTTTTCTGGTAGCATGCTAGCTGGGATATGCCAAAACCATGCTGGACAGATGCTAACAGTTTAAGAATAAAATCATATTGCAATGTTTCAGTGAGACTTTGGCATTGCTAAGTTTAGAAGTATACACATAGCAGATGTTTTTTGTCTAGGTTCACCACTTAAACATCAGCTACATGATCAAAAATTTGAAGACTGAAGCTTCATTTAGGTGACAAACATACAGTTAGGTACTGCAGTTAATAGGAACAGTCCAGAAGGACCCTGAATGTTGGCTAACCAGTTGGATCAAAAGACACATGATGCTGTTAAAAAAGTCTTAAAGTTCCAGAGTAAACCTTAAGCCTGAAGCGTAGTGTAATAAAGTCTACAGCGCATTACCCACCGTCTTTCTAGAGCACATTTAAACATGGCATCTTTGTTTCCTGATGCGTGTGTACCTGGTCACACGATGAGCACATGTGTGTAGCTGCTGGATCACAGGATGAAGCGTGCATTTCTGACACACCAAGTGCACTTCGGTTCATGTGCTTGTAGGCTGGTCCTGAGAGGGGGTTAGGCCATCTATGTGCAGGAGGATTGCAAAATGCAATTATGTCTTAATAATGTCATAAGGTTTAAATGCATTCGGTCATGTCATAGATTGTCATTATGTTGGATATGTTCAATTGTGTGAATAGGAGAGTGCCATTAAATGCAGTCCTTAAGTGCTTTCATAAGTGTCTGTAGAGTTTACTGAAGGGAAGGATTCGTACCACTATTTTATCTTGGCAATTTGGACTTTGTACAGAAAGGAGAGTGCCTATTGCTGCACAATGCCTGACACAAAAAATAGGGGCTAATATAAGAAAAAAAGCTTTTGTGTATTTCAGTTATTACAAATAAGCAGATAATGACACAGGATAGACAGACTTTCATATTTTGACCCAATTTCTTTAGTAGAAATACCTAGTTGATACGTTGTTAATGCCATTTGCTAGGTTTCATGCAAAGAAAAGACGGATTTACTGAAAGACTGTAAAAGGTTTTGTGTGACCCTAGAGTCAAGGAAACCTTCTGCAAGACATGAGGCAGCTGTGCTCTGAGAGGAAAACAGCTGTAATGAGAAAGGTAGTTTGAGGGGCCTGCTTAATTCCTAGTATTAATTAAAGGAGTTAGGAGCACAGGGAGACAAAAATAAAACATTTTCTCAGCTGCTGTCACAGATGTGAATATTCATGCAGCAAGAACACTTTAAGTGATAACACACAAATATAGAGGTGACAGCAAGTGTTTGGAGCCTTGTTTAACTGAGCAAGAGGAGGAAGGCACCTATAAGTACATTTTTGGGGTACTCCAAGGTCAAATCCAGTTTCTCTGTATGGAGTATATTTACTGCTAACAGGTATTTTTCAAGGATGAAGGATTCAGGAGGAGAAAGTTCAAAATATTAATGCCATTCTTACTACACATTTCAGTTTAGCCCAGTATGACCCACATTAATAAGATGTACAGTATATTTTTAAACATCAGCCTCGCAGGAACTCAGAGAAGAAGCCACATCCTATGTAAACACACTTAACATCTTACCACTCAAGAACTATCCCTAATTACATGTGTCAGAACTCCAGAACATTTCTATTGTAAATGTGTAATTAATTTGCATACTAAAATATTTCAGGTCCTATAAGTGTCTTAAAGCTTAATTATTGAGAGACTGTTTAAAAAATACGGGATTCAGGAACAGACAAAGCTGGATCAGAAAGGTATTATCATGAGAAATTTTAGTGAGATTTATGTTGAACAATGAAATACCTGGGAAAAACTGCCTGTTATAATAAAGCTATACATTCTTATATGATTATTGCTATTTGTATTACTGTAGGGAAGAGATTAACAATAAGCACCACAAGGCCAGGGTTTGTCAGGACTTTTCTACTGAAAAGGGGTAAGAATATCTGAATATTTCTAGCCCTATATATTTTCCTTGAATGGTAGTTGATGTCTGTGGTTCTTTGTGTCACATCCTTTGCGCACCTAACAGTCACACTAATGGCAACTTCATAATAAAATAGAGACAGGTTATTCTGTCTGATGAATAATTTTAGTGCTTTCTCTGAATTACCTCTCATTTTGTGGTTTTCCCCAGCTGAGACACAGAGGTAGTGTGTTATTTTCTCATATTTCCAGAATGATCATTGTATCTGCTTTATCCTCACAAAACTCTTGCCTGACGTCTGGAGGGATGGACACTTGAAAAGGAAACAGCAGAAAGCAAAACTCAGATGAATTCTGGACCTAGAACCAGGGAAACAAAGACAAGAACAGGGTTTCTTGTACTGTTGTTCTGTGTTTCTACCCATTAACTCCAGACATTGTTTCTGGTGGCATTTAGAACACATCCATGGTGGGTAGTGTGAAATGAAGGCCTGCTGGAATATGGAAGAGGAGAAAGTCACTCAAAAGTTTTGTGGTAGAAAACTCATGTACTTCTCAGCTCACTTTACCTGTGATCTTTTCACTCCTTTTAAGGAGCAGTGCGATTAAGGTTTGCAAGTTCTTAGGCTAAATCTTTTAAGTATTTTTCTTCGGATTATTTCAATTATCCACTAATGGCATTATTTTTGTATTGCTTTGTTGATGAGACCTTTATAAGAAGGAATTTTACAAATAAGGCAATTTCTTCTGAGGTGAAGATCAAGAAACATCTTTACCTCAGAAGAGATCAAGTAGAGTTTAACATTTACTTACGAGATAATAAACCTTGATGTTCTGCAGAGAGTGCTGTGATCTTAGACCCGAGTGCAGTCTTGTCTGCACTATCTGGGACTTTTTCTACAAACCCTTGCTTGGAGAAAAGTGGTTAGTTTTTATCTAGATCTGCTGAATGCCAGCTCTTCTTCTTCTGGGCCAGTCAGATGCTGCACATCCCCTCTGAATTGAAAACTGAGCAGTGCACAGCAGCTGCTCCCTGAAGAACAGGGAAAACACTAATAAATACAGAGTGTCACACTAGGACTGAGAGTCTAGAATTGAGGAGAATCTTGGTGAAGTTTAAGAAAATGCTTTGTATACTCCTTTTCCAGTTCTGGACTGTAATCCATCACGTAAGGCACCTTGTTGCAGAGTAACCTTAAAAACTCTAAGCGGATAATTAAAAAAACAAAGAAGCATAAACGTGTAATATAATAAATGACCAGATAGTAAAGATTATTATGTGCTAGTTGACTGGCTTCAGAAATGAGCTACAGAGAGTAGGCTATTTCTAAAGGAGCTAAGCAGCATGCAAAAAATCTCTGTGGAAGCAGATGAGGTACTTTTGTTTTAGTCCTCAGTGTTGGTAGTCTTCAAGGGGGCACATCACATCTCCTTATGTCTTCACAAATCAAATCGGCTAGTGCCATTTAATTCAGGTACAAAGTAAATCAGAGCAGCAAAACCCAGAATAATCAAGTTATTGCACTGAGAGTTGCTTGTTATCCACTCAGTGAGTGAAGTCTAGTTTCATGTCTTTTCCCTAAACACAGAGTCATAGAATCAAAGGATAGTTTAGGTTGGAAGGGACCTTTGAAGGTCATCTATTCCACCACCCCCTGCAGTGAGTAGAGTCATCTACCAGTAGATCAGGTTGATCCGAGCCCCTTCCAACCTGACCTTGAATGTTTCCAGGGATGGGGCATCTACCACCTCTCTCAGCAACATGTTGTAGTGTTTCACCACCCTCATCATAAAAAATTTCTTCCTTATATCTGATCTGAATCTACCACCCCTTAGTTTAAAACCATTACCTCTTGTCCTATCTCAACAGACCCTGCTAACATATTTGTCCCCTTCTTTCTTATAAGCCCCCTTGAAGTACAGAAAGGCTGCAGTAAGGTCTCCCTGTAGTCTTCTCTTCTTGAGGCTGGACAATCCAACTCTCTCAGCCTTTCCTCATAGGAGAGGTGTTCCATCCCACTGATCATTATTGTGGTCCTCTTCTGGACCCACTCCAACAGCTCTATGTCTTTCCAGTACTGAGAGCTTAACATATTCAGCTGCAACCAATGAAGTGTTTTGAACACTGCCATTTAAAATCTTCAAGTCCTTGGTTATAGCAACCATCTCGTTAAGAATGTTCTTGAGGACTCCTAGGCAGAAATGGGTGAATAATTGTATAGTAGGGGGAAAATACTTTCACATTAGCTATTTGGATTTTTCCCCCCTTGATAAAATAAACAAAGAGAGAGCTCTGAATTGGACACATTTTGCTCAACCAAAAATGAAATATTTTGCTGCTTTTTGAGCCTCTTTTATTCTTATTTAAATTGTAAGTTTGGCTTTATTTTAATTAAATGTCATTAAGAAACAAAACTGGTACAGTTTTATTATCATAGTTTTCTCTTCCAGTTTTCTAGTACAAAAAAATAATATGTTAAATTCACAGAGAGTTTAAGGTTACCTCAACAGACTTTTTGTTTTTCACCTCTATCCTTGTATCACAGTTACTCATATTGCCACCTTTGGTAAAGAATTGTCTTTGATTTATTTCTCTATAAATGTGTGATGAATTCTTGCAAATGACTAGATTTTTTCTGCCTGAAAAGGCTATAGTACTATTCTCCCTACTGCCAAAGATATAATCAGCCAATTACGGCAGGAAGTACTTTAAAGGTCAAAGCTGTATGTGTAGCTTATTGTCACAGCTCTGAAAATCCTAGCATTTAATTCTCTCAGATAAAAAAAAGGGGTATAATAAGAGAGAAGCATGCAGCATGAAACCATTTCTTTGGTTATAACAGCTTTAGTTATAAAATCACATATGCTTGGTTTGTTTCTGATGCGTTGTCAGATGATGTCCTTTTCAACGTCTCCAGGGATGGAGTGTTTCTACTAAGCTTTTCTTTCATGGTTGTCAATTTGAGAAATATTATTCATGTAAATGCTGCATCTGCTGCCTGTATGAATTTGGGATATTCCCTGTTCATAAAGAATTTTTGTCTAATTAGTCATTTAATTGAAAGCTGAGATCAACAGGCTCATTTCATATTCTGATTTGCTGAAACCAATATGGGGTGAATAGTTCTTGTCTTTCCTTTAAGATAAAAGGCCCACCCAGGCAACTGCAAACGACACTGGAAGTCTAGACAACAAAAAAACCCTTGTCGGAAGGAAACTGTCCTCAAGGCCAGCTCACTAAATAATTGTTAAATGCACTTGACAACTTGGAGCATGTGTGTACAGTTCTTGGTCCGAGGTGAGCACTACTGTTTGAGGGCTAGAACTGCAGAGAACTTTGGGAGCTATGTATCAGATGTTGCAGCTGTGTGCCCCTGTCATGCAGTGCAGGTCCCTGTGTTAGGTGCTCATAGTCTGCTTACAGCAAATGGGGAGAAATAAAGATCTATCAGTGGGTCTAAAAGGACAACTGCGTTGATCTGGGAGCTGCCTGAAATCAGTCAGTCCATAGATGACGTGCAGCATAGCTGCAGTGTGCCTGAAGTCCCACTCTCTTCTGATGCACCTGATTTAGTGGAAGAGGTGACTGCCTTCCTTCAGGTTGAGCTGGACATCCCTGCTGAATGTAGGTTTCTGGAGCTTTAAAAGCAATAAGCAGATATCCGTCTTATAAACTATAGTGTAGGCTGGTGATTAAGGCTTAGATTGAGGAGATGGAAGATGCTTTCCTGCTGATTTCCTAATCAGGAATTTATTGTTGATAGACCCCCTTTTTACCCTTCTTCTCCAGATGGGGCCAGGGCAGAAGCACAAATACCAGATCCATTGGGCCCAGAGGAATTATGTGAAAAGGATAACAATTCTGAAGACTAGTTTTAGGCCGTTTATGTGCATTATGCAGATTTAGACCCAAATGTCTCATTAGCAATTAACCATAATATGGAAATAGTATGGAGAACTCCCCCATCACAAGGGTGTTTTCCAGCGTGTGAGCAATAGTCAGTCTTTTGCAGTTCTTTAGACCAAATGAATCTTGTCCACATTTCTGCACAGTGATAGATTTGGGAAATACAGCATCTAGGACTTTAACAGACAGCTGTTTTTAAAATCAGAATTTTGGCCACCCAAGGCCAACTTTAAGTGTGCAAGTTCCCTGTTTTACCAGATATCTGGACCTCTGCCTGGACTACACAGAGCTCAAAGCATAACTTAGAAATCCCACACTGCCCATATTGTGCTCATTGTCATACAAAGACTTGAAACTTTCTACTCCAAAATCCTGTTGCAGATGACCTGGAAGAAAAAAAATCACGGGCAAAAGCTCACATTTTAGCCTAGCTTGTAAAAACAGTTATAAAAGCTGTCTATACAAAGCAGTGCAGAGTACTCATTTTTTGCATAGATTAGATTTATAAGGGGTTCTTATACTTTCACTGAAATAAAAAAGAGATAGTGAAAGCTGATGTTTTTCTGGTTGTGAATCCTTTCTTATGAGCAAATCTTAAAAGGTAATACACTTAAACCAATAAGAAACTTGGTTATGAAGAGTCATTCAAAACCACTAGATTTTAGCAATTCACACTTAGTGTATTTTGTTAATAATATTTTATTATCTAGAGTGAAAATAAATACTGTGTTGTAAAGTAGGAACTTCTGCAGGTTATTGTCCTATTCTATTTTCCTATAGCAAGGATACTTTGACACAGATCTTTGATTTCCTTCAGTTTCTGAATCTGATTTCTGCATAGTTACATGAAACAGGAATGTTTATTTTAAATGTCTCTGAGCTGTTCTGGCATCTTTTGTTCAGAGTCTGAAGTCTTCAGTAGCTATAAAAAGAAGAGCTGAATTCCTTTCCCATAGGCTCTATGGAGAAAATGGAGCTGTTACCAGGTGGTCTTCTTACCAATGCAAATGGAAAATAAATTTAACCGCTGTGGAGTGGTTTAAGATGATGGTTTGCAGGCAGGATATCAACTGAATTCTTTCCTCTTATTTTCTAGTGAAGAACTCTGATATGTAGTTGTTATTTGAAGTGTAGGTCACAGCTCCAGCTGTCAAGCCATTATTTGTACCCCAAACATAAGCCCTCTGTTCTGGAGACGTATATGGGCCATGACTCATAGTCTGCTATAGACATACTCAAACATTGTAAAGGTGTTGGGAATAAGAGTAGTCCTCAGCTATCTTGCTGACTGATTGTGCTGACTACTGAAAATTGTACAATGAGATGTTTGTTCCCCAAACATGATGTAGAGATCATACCTAACTTGAGACCTTACTTAAGTCAAGAAGATGGATCCCTGACTGGGACGTGCTGGGGCTTTTCACAGACCTTTCCTCAATTTTTTAAGCTGATGTTCTCATCAGTTTAAAGGTAAATTAGAAGATAACTACACAACAGAAGAAATAATAAGAAGCAAAAAAACAAGAGCAAAAATATTTTTATTCATTTTTATCTTGAAGGTCCTTTCTAACCCAAACCATTTTATGATTCTATGAATAATCTAAGTTCAGGTCTCCCCAAAAAGCCTTCATCTGCAATACAGAAAATATGATGTGTGCTCCTGTGCATGAAATAAAATAGATAGAATTGTGGTATGGTAGATACTAAAAGCATTTATACAGTTCATTTCAAGGGGAAATGCAAAAGAAGAAAAGCTTTTATGCAGAAAAAGAAAAGGCTCAAATTCCAGAGAGACTACTTCAGTTGCTGCTTTGTACTTGGTAGGGTACGAAATAACCAAGTGAATGACTGTTTACTTTTTAGGTAAGATGGAGCAGATGGATGATGGTCAGAAGTGAATGTGTAAAGATGATAAACTAGAAAAGCAAAGAAAGCCTGATTAAGCAGTACACTTAAACTGATAAGTACACATGTAGGTGTGAAGTTGGACACTTAAAATTGCCTTGATACATTAGCATTAATAGCCATTTTCTTCCTCACTGTCCAGCAGGAAAGGACTGTCTGAAAATTCATTAGAATGATTTAGATGTATTATATGTAGCTGTGTTAGACTTACTGAACTGCTTAGATTATTCATAGAAGAATAAAATGGTTTGGGTTAGAAAGGACCTTCAAGAACATCTGGTTCCAACCCCCCTGCCATGGGCAGGGACACCTTCCATTGGACCAGGTTGTTCAAAGGAGGAAGCGAGAAGCAGTAGGCTGTAAGCAAGTCATCAGATTAGGATTCTCCTTACAGGAACTGTAGCAGAAATTAAAGACTCCTTTAAGAATATGGGATAACAATGGTAAACCAATTAGACAGTGAAATATTGCAGGTAGAGTTATCAGTAGTACTGTCCTTTCACTAAGTCAGATATAATAAAATACCAATCTTTATTCCACTGCAAGGAGCAACTGTTTAAACTTTCCCTTAAAAGGCAAGAATATCAGGATTGAATTTGGCCAGTGTAATTTAAAAAACTAAGCTATTAATTTTAAAAGAAAACTTTGTCTTATCAAAAGTACACTTCTCCTTACCAAAAAAATCCTGATAATAAGTGTAAAATATTACATGAGTGCATTGCATTTAATATGATACTGGAAAAGGTTGCAGTGACAGCTGAAAACTACTTTCTCAAATGGATGCTGAGGAAAATAATAGATAGCTGGAGAGATCAAGGCTGAGCTTAATTAACCTGAAAGTAGAGCAAAAATTGGGGCACTATTCTTATTCATTAAAAACAACACTGCAAGCATACTAAGATGCACCTATAGACATTTTGAATGAAGATAAATTGACTTTGTTATGGCCACTAATAACATTTACCTTTTCCTATAAAAGTTCCTTTTGTTAGTTCAATGATTAATGACTTGGATGACAATGTTCATACTGTTTAATGTACTTCAGGGTTTGGATGTCTCTTCTATGTGTACACATCTAATCGAATATTTTAACAAAAGCTCATTTTTGACACAAGAGATGATAGCAAAATGCAAAAGAAGCATGCATGCACTAATAAGCATGAGTTAATGAACAGACTTCAGAGAAAAAAATTGGGTGTAGAGGAACTGGTACAAGCTCAAATCCAGCATCAAGCAATGAGGGAGGACTCCGGCACTTAGGCAATGTGTATACTAATGAAACCAGAGGGAAAATGTCATTCTCTGCTCCTCATGACAAGTGGGATCACATAGTTTGTGTCCATACAGCCAAATTCTTTCTCCCTCTAGAACAGGATGGCTGGTCTTTGGTACCTCCTGTGAATGGTTTCTGGCTTTTACAAACTCCTAACCTACCCCAGTTGCTGTCTGGAAGTGTGCTAAGGAAATAGACCAAAAACATGCCAGGGATGGTGCCATTGGTGTGGATGACTCTTTTCTTATGTGAGAACTTGTGCCCTGGTCCTTTTGGTAAAGCAGTGAAAATATCGATTTAATGTATGGAAAGTCCAAATATCCACACAGACCATATGCAAAAAAGGAATAACTACTGAGAAAAGCCCAGCCAAACAAGCAAGCTGAGAGAGATCCAAACCAGCAGGGGTATCTTCTGCATACACAGAATCACAGAATCACAGAATGTTAGGGGCTGGAAGGGACCTCTGTGGGTCATCTAATCCAACACCCCTGCAGAAGCAGGGTCACCTACAGCAGGCTGGACAGGAAAATGTCCAGGTGGATCTTGAATATCTCCAGAGAAGGAGACTCCACAACCTCCCTGGGCAGCCTGTTCCAGTGCTCCGTCACCCTCAGAGGGAAGAAGTTCTTCCTCATGTTCAGATGGAACTTATGCTTCAGTTTGTGCCCATTGCCCCTTGTCCTGTCGCTGGGCACCACTGAAAAGAGTCTGGACCCTTCCTCCTGACACCCACCCTTAAGATATTTATAGGCATTTATAAGGTCCCCTCTCAGCCTTCTCTTCTTCAGGCTGAACAAGCCCAGCTCTCTCAGTCTTTCCTCGTAGGAGAGATGTTCCAGTCCCCTCTTCATCCTCGTAGCCCTCCGCTGGACTCTCTCCAGTAGCTCTTCATCTTTCTTGAACTGGGGAGCCCAGAACTGGACACAGTACTCCAGATGAGGCCTCACTAGGGCAGTGTAGAGGGGAAGAAGAACCT
>Ga0065711_1029355_pt1 | contig 36541 bp, 42 predicted proteins | sample Hoacrofraction12_FD_59098 | JGI IMG/M metagenome (GOLD analysis project Ga0065711, IMG submission 59098) | Hoatzin crop microbial communities from Cojedes, Venezuela - Epithelial fraction 12 v2 (version 2) | ecosystem: Host-associated > Birds > Digestive system > Esophagus > Crop | place... | reverse complement strand
CCGGGCAGCCCCGTCCCGGAGCGCACGGCGGGGCCTGGCTGCCGGTCGGCCCCTGGCTGCCGGTCGGCCCCGAGGCCTCCGCTCGGCGCGGCGGCGGCGCTATGGCAACTGCCCACGGCGGCGGCGGGACACAGAGAGGCCGGCCAGAGCGGCGGCCATCGAGCGCGGCGAGATAGCCAGTACCGGGCGGCCCGCCCCCTGGCGGCGCGGCAGCTTCACGAGCGCCCTCAGGAGGCCCAGAGGGCAACGGCGGCTCCGAGAACGCCGGGTTCTAGACCCCGTCTGGGCAGAGGAGAGGCGGAGCTGGAGGGTCCCATGTGCTTCGAGGGGTTCCTGCTGTGTGCACGGGGACTTAGCTGCACTTCGCGGGAAGCATATGCATACATACAGCTACACCCATGTATAGATATAGATATATTGACAGACATGTACAGACATCCCCATATATATTTCTAGTGAGGCCCCATCTGCAGTGCTGTGTCCAGTTCTGGGCTCCCCAGTTCAAGAAAAAATTAGGAGCTACTGCAGAGAGTCCAGCAGAGGGCTACGAGGATGAGGAGGGGACTGGAGCATCTCTCCTACGAGGAAAGGCTGAGGGAGCTGGGCTTGTTCAGCCTGAAGAAAAGGCTGAGAGGGGATCTAATAAATGCTTATAAATATCTGAAGGGTGTCAGGAGGATGGGGCCAGATTCTTTTCAGTGGTACCCAGCGACAGGACAAGGGGCAATGGGCACAAACTGAAGTAGAGGAAGTTCCAGCTGAAGATGAGGAAGAACTTCTTCCCTCTGAGGGTGACGGAGCACTGCAACAGGCTGCCCAGGGAGGCTGTGGAGTCTCCTTCCCTGGAGATATTCAAGACCCACCTGGACGCGGTCCTGTGCAGCCTGCTCTGGGTGACCCTGCTTGGGCAGGGGGTTGGACTAGATGACCCACAGAGGTCCCTTCCAACCCCGACCATTCTGTGATTCTGTGATATATGCACACAATACATACAAACACACACTTATAGATGTATTTTATACATATCAAGGGCAAACAAGCCCTCAATGCCAAAAGGCATCCCCACTGGTTGGGGCAAGGAGTGCCCTGTCTGCCCTGGGATGGGTTTTATCACCCAGCTCCGGGTCTTTCCCGCAGTTTTCCAGCTGATTTAGGCAAGGAGAAGGAGCAGGGAGAGGGGACGTCCCCGTCCACGCGGCCACAGCCGGGCCCTGCCTCGCAGTGTCGCAGAAGCACCTGTCTGAGTGTGGAGGAGAAAGGCTGAATTAGGATATTTAGGTCAGAAACTCTTTTCAGCCTAATTTTACTATGCAAATTGAGGGCAGATCGGCCCGAGTAAGAAGTCAGGTTTTTCCAGATCGGGTAATAGATTCCCATAGCCTGATCCTTCCTGCTGTCCCCACACTGAGCAATCACCAGCACCCACAGCAACGCCCTCCCCGCAGCAACACAGCCAGAAATTCAGGACATCGCCGTCACTTCGCACACACGCTGCCTACCTCAACGGCAAACCCAGGAGCAGAGGAGCTGCCACCCAAAGCCCAGCCGTGCCTCATATCACGCCATCCTCCCCAACCTATCCAGCTGTTTCCCAAGAGGGCATAAAACTCCTGCAGCTGCAGTCAGACGATTGCCAAGGAAAGAAAATCTACCCAGGTCACGGCCATGCCCGAAAGCCTGGGACAGGTAGCTTTGGAGGAGCAAAGCCCGCACATCATTGCCTTTCCCCACTGACTGGCACTATCCCTGTTGAATCACCACCCCATGACTGCTCCCCAGTGACGGAGTGCAGGAGTGGAGTCTCCGCTGTCACTTCCTGGGGGTCACGGTGAAGATGCTCACTGGGCTGGCCTCACGCCGGGGCTGATGCACGGTTCGAAGCCAGCTGTTCCCCTTCTCATCCTCCTGCTAGTTAGGGGAAGGAGGCAGCAAGAAAGCCCCCCTGATTCAACAGTAAACAGGTTTCTGTTTGGCTTTTCTCCTGCTCCATGCTTCCCTGCGAGAGCTTTGCTTTCCCTACAGAAAAGGAGCCTCAGGCAGAGAGACAAAATAGTAGCACCCAGTTTTGGTTGAAATTGGTGTGTACCAGCTCTTTATTCACAGCTTCAAGAGACATACCAAGCTAAATTTTTTGCTTGTAAAGACCAGCCACATCAGCACAGGTCTCCAGCAGGCAGGAAAACACCATCCTCCTCCTCGCCCCAGCCAGCCAGGCTGCAATCGCCGGGACCAAACCTCCCCTCCCAAGCTTGGAAAGCCCAGAAGTGCAAATAAACACACAACTATAAAATACACCTATTTTTACTGAGAACTGTTTAGTGGCACAGCTCAGGTTGCTTTGGCACGTTCCCCTCCTCGGGCAGGACCTGCTGGGAGCACAGGGCTGTGGTGGATGGGTGGCCGCGATGGAGGAGGTGGGACCTGCTCCATAAATCACAGCCCCGGGAGCACTGAGAGCTCGGCTTTGCAGGAACCACAGCTCTGACAGATGTGCAAAACAAAAATCGGTGCCAAGGCCTGGCCTTGCCTCTTGGGAAACCAAAATATGTGTTCACACACCCCTTTTAGCTGCCCCTTCCCTAGAGCAGCGATTGCTCGGGAATACAGGCCTGGGTGATGGTGTGGAATTAGCACCCAAGTTCTGGCTAAATCCGACTCCTCTTTGCCCAGCACAGCCTCAGAAGGCTTCAGGAGCTGTGCTGCTGTGTTATTAGTTTAACAAGCATACCCTGATGAGTCTCAGCCCCCACAATCTACTTGAGCAGCCTTGGAGGTGTAAGCCACAGCTCAGCTCACCTGCCAAGCCAAGGAGGTTTCTTACTAAGCAGAGGATAAGGATGTCTAGGACACCTGGGATCAAGAGGAGAGGCCACACTCCATCCCAGCCTCCTGTCTCCTCCCTGAGCAGGCAAGAGAAGCTGGAAAGCACTGGAGCAAGGAGAGACCATTTCAAACTTCACCACATGGAATTGAGCAGGTCCTTGAGCACCAGACAGGGCCAGCTGGTGTCAGTCAGGACTCGTCCACCCCAGCTGAGCCAGCCCACAGCCACCACCAGCGAACAGCAATGCTTTATGCAGCACAGCAGTGTCCCGAAAATACGAGCAGCTCCCTGGGGGGGCCTGGTGTTTTTCTGGGGAGGTCAGATCAAGCACTCAATTATGTCCCTGCTCATCAACAGCCTGTCCCACCCCAGTTCTGCTAGGGACTGAACCTCCAAATTTTAATTAACAGCAGTAGCCATTAATTGAATTCCAGCTCTCAGCCGCCACAGCAGTGTGCAACATTTTTTTTTAATTTCTGAACCAAGACCACCATGGGCTGCCCAAGGACAATCAGAGCTCCGGGACCAGAGGGCAGCGAGTTATGGGGGGAACAAACACTCCCAGGAGTCGCGGGTTTGTGGAGGGACAAGCCAGCTGGTCCCAAGCCAACACTTCAGGACAGGGCTGGCTCTGCCAGTTGAAGACAAGCCCACAGTGGAGGAGAGGACATGGCTGTCATGCAGCCCACACAGCCCAGCCACCACAGGCTGCGTCTGCTGAGGCAAGGAGATCTCTGGGGAACCCCACACTCATTTTCTCCGCAGCATGGAACAAGAGCTTCTGCATCTTGGTCCTTCCCAGGGCTGTAGAACTTAGAGGCAGTCTGTAAAACCTCCAGTGTACTTGCCTGGTTTTTTTGCAGCTGTCTTGGACCTTGACATCTGCTTTTCCGCCCACATCAGTGCCCTTGTGTGGGTGCTGCTGGGCTTGGCTCCTGCACATCAGCATTTCCAATATCCAGCTCCACCTGTATCCCCGTGGGCTGCAAAGAGAAACAGAGGGGCTTAACCTCACACTGCCAGGACTAAGGGCAAACCTGTACACTGCTCCATCACCTGCTGCAGAGCCAAAAATCCCCAATTACATCCCACTGAGGATTTCCTTCTGCTGGTGCCCTCATTTTAACAGGGTCTGCTGAACACCAAGATACAAATAGAGAACGCAATTTAGAAAAGAAAGAACGTCTTGCTCTGAGATATCCCCAGACACGTTGTTATTCAGCACAGCCAGGATGCATTTCGCCACCCAGCACACCACCAAATTCAAACCCATTTGGATCAGGCTGCAGAACAGGCTTGGAGCCAGGAGGCTCAGGCAGCGTTGCCCTGTACATAGGCAGGATTCAAGCCAAAGTCACCTCTGCAGATGTCAGAGCCAGCTCCGAGGGATTCCTGCTCCCATATGCCATCAGGAGAGCGAGACAAGCACAAGGAACGCGGTGACCTGGATTGGGAGCGCTGCCACTCTTTAACATGCCTATAAATACATGCTCAGGCTGTTGGGAACAGATGCTCTGGTCTTCCACAGCATCCAACCAGGCTGCATTCGCTCCTCCTCCCATTGCCATGGGCCACCCAGGGAGGCCTGATCCTGCCCTGTCCCTAGAAGGAGCCTTCCTCTGCTCCGAAGCCAGGTCCATGTCACATATAGCTGCTCCTCCACTACCAGAGGACTGTTCCAGGGACCCTCACCTGCCGGGGTGACTTTGCCAAGGATGCAACGCGCTGAGTGGTGGCTTTCTCCCAGGTGGCTTCTTTGGTCTCCAGCAGCACTCGGGTGCTGGGCACAAAACTCCAGGAGCGGCCGAGGGCTGGCTTCAGTGGACCAGTGCTGCTGTCCCTTGTCACCTGGTTAGTCACCTGCAGCACAAACAGGCGTATTGGTGCCTGGGAAAAGTAGTGCCACTCGGTGTAACAGAACACTGGAGATCACCAAGAGATAATGGCCAGTCTGCTACTTGTGTGAAGTATTTTCTTCCCCATCCTGAGCCCTCCCTTTTTGGCACATCCATGCCATCCCTTCTAAACGCAGCCCACACAGCTGTCCCAGGTATGTACTCAGGTAGGAGCTCACTCGTATCTGCAAGCTGCAGCGACTCCTGGTGCTGAAGCCACCAGCAAAGTTTTAACTGGGAGCCTCCAAGCATCCTTCCTGGCACCTCGTCCTTGTTACTTTATCACTAATCAGGGCGAGACTCTCTCAACACCTTCCAGCACCAGGTTCAGCACACCACCATTTTCTGTTGTGGTCTTCCCAACTCAAACACATTAACTGTGGTCCCAGCAACCAGTCTGGGCACGCTGAAACAAATGCCATTGCCTGGCCAAGAGCTGGAGAAGACTAGAGCAGAACCCCCTCCAGTCCCCAGCTCCTTCTGGGTGACGCAATGCCCTGCAGCTCCTCCAAGGTAACCAAGCAGGAGGTTACTTAGCAAGCTGGCCAGCCCCTTAAATGAATGGTGTTATATCAAAACTAAATACAAACAACCTTTCAGTCTGCCTGTACTTAACTCTGCCTTGCTCAATCGAGTGAATGCCGTGTTGGCTGAGGACAGCAATAAAAGCAGGGAGCAGATCAGCCCTGTTCTTGCTCCACACTTGCTGGAACAAGACATCCACGGGCTGCAGAGCAGCAGAGCTACATCAGGGAGCAGCGGCCCCTTGCTCCTGTCAGCTGGGAGCAGGATCCCACCTCCCAGGGGATGCAAAACCTCTCCAGGGCTCCTCGCCACGGCACACACCAGCACACGAAGGACAAGGCGCAGCAACGCTCACCACAACAGCAAGGCTGAACTCCCTGGCCAGTGTCTTCAGCTCCCTGGCCAGCTGCATCATGATGGCCAAGCCTGGAGGACGACAAAGCATTTGGGTGCTGGGGGATCAACCGAAACAGAGGGAGCAGCTGCCAAAATATACCTTGGAGGCAAGTGACATCTAGATTTGCGTGAGCACTAGATTTAGTGCCAGTGCTGGTGTTCACGAGCACTTTCAACCCATTTCCATCACCAGCACCCCAATGTACCCACTGCACTCGCACACTCCACGGCACTTTGGCTCAATGGATGTAGCGTGGACAGACCAATCCCTGAGCTGTCCCACTCCCTCCTTTCCCATCTTAAAAGCCCTGAGGCCAAAAAGCCCTACAAAAGCACAGGGAGCTCCAGGCAAAACTGGCCAGGTTGATTTAGCAGGAACAGGACCCCTCTCCCCAGCTCCTAGCTTCATTACCTACAGCCCATGGCTGCGAGGGGACCTCCTGCGATAGCACTGGCTGCCATCCAGGTGCGCAAGACACTGGAAGGTGTTTGAGGGGCCTCCTCAGCATCCCAGCCAGCAGAAAGCCCCTCGCTCCTGATTTATGGTCCTGTCTGGCAGAAAGAGCCTCAGGGGAGCTTTGCAAACTGTGCCAGCAACCACCACATATCTGTGACACCGTAAGCAGAGGTTTTAATCTGTAGGCAAACAGTTCAGTGCCTTCTCTGTCCCCTGGCCAGGTTTCAGACCACTGGCATGAGCTTGCACAGCCAGCTCGAATGTTTGCCGATAACACTGCAAACAGACTCCCCTTTTACCCAGTCACAAAGGAAAGGCTGGGAGCAGCTGCACCCACATCTGTCCTGCCCCAGCTCCAGGCACATCACACATGGAAGATGCTCTTCAGGACGAGCAGCGAGGTCTGCAACCTCATTGCACATCCTAACGAAGCAGCTCACCTTCCGACTGCCTGCCGCCCAGCAGCGGGTAAATCACAGCCGAGACCGAGTCGACCACCACGATCCTGAGAGGGCCCACGGAGCTCACGTCCTGCAAGGAGGAGGCACCATGTGCAATGTGGAGTAATAAATTCAGCGAGTTTGGAGGTCACAAGCCGCACAGGGGCTCAAATGTCCCCAGGACGGGGTGATCTGGGGTCACTCGTCAGGCACACGAGCCTTGCAGCTCTGGGGAAGGGACAGGAGCCTGGAGCCTCGCTCCTACCTGCTGGGAGAGGCGATCCCGCAGCTCCTGCAAGGCACCCAGCATTTCATAGATGTCGAACGCACGGACCACCTGGATCCGCTGCAGAGCCTCCCGCTGTGGCACAAAGTGGCATCAACCAGAGCCTCATCACCTCCAGGACGCACCATACTCCTCCTGCCCAGCTGCTACCAGCTCTGCATTTACACCATGCCATGGAGACAGGCACCCTTATTTCTTCCACATTTGCCTCCACCCCATGAACACTGTTTGTCCCCGTTGCACTGATGGAAGAAGCAATGCAGATTGAGCTCAGGGAGCAAAAACATGAGGAACTACAGCAAGCCCTCCCCTTCTCCCCAAGAAAAAAAAACAACCGAAGTGCAGCGTCTGTCCCTGAGCACAGCACCCACCCAGTCACAGCACGAAGAGTTTGGACCCAAAAATGCCCATGGGGACAAAGGCAGAGCTAGACAGAAAAGCAGTCTCTGGGGGCTGCCTGCAGGCAAAAGCCAAGGCAGTTCTAGCATGAGTGGAGGAGCAGCTGCGGGACCAGCTCCAGGGCCACTTGCCTGCTCTTCCTCATCCTCTGCCTGGGCTCGAAGCATCTGGTAGAGACGGGAAGCAGTGAACCCCCCCGTGGAGTCGAGGAACAGGACGTGCTGCTTGAGGCTGAGGGACACACTGGCCGCAATGCCCAGGCACACCTGGAGAGACAGGGAGCTGGCATCAGCCAGCCCTCCCAGGCCCCTCCGCTCACGTGCCTGAAGGCATCCGCACCCTGCCTGTCCTCTCCTCTGCGCCACTCACCTGTGTCTTCCCACTGCCTGGCCCTCCCATGAGCTCCGTCACTTCCCCCGTGTACAGCCCAGAGTCCAGCAGCTGGTCCAGGCTGTGGGTTGAACACAAGGTGGGATTACCAACACATCTCCAGCCAGAATGGCAGGGCCATCGGGAAGCAGCAGTTCCCGGAGTCCCCTTCCCAAATGCAGACACGTGCCCCAGGCTCTGCTCCTTCCCTCCCATCCCTAGCTCTCTCCACATTGTGGGCAACAGCAGATCTGAAACGTGGGGGATACAAGAGGACAGTCCTGAGCTGGAGAAGAGCTGTGGTCCTGGGAGCAAGGCTTGAATACCCAGGGTTTCTCTGTATAGTCACTGTAACAACCCAGCAAGGAGACAGGGAAAAGGACGGACATGCAATAGAGCAACTCATTTCCGTGCCTGATTCAGACTGCTCATCACTCAAACAGCCCCCCCGGATCCATAGCCCTCCTCCTCTCTGGAGCTCTCACGGGAAAGGCTGAGGGCAGCACGTTGTCTGAGACACACAGCCACCTCCAAAGGCTCTGGCAGGGACAACAGCAATGTCATTCCCTCAAGGGATACAGATCAGCTGGCTCTGCAGCCGCAGGGCATGAAGAATAATCATCTCTTGCTCACAAAAGGCAGAGTCAGGCTGTAGCTGGAAGTTTTTAAAACAGCTGCTGGGGACGGTTTGGGCACCACTGAGCCTGCCCAGGGCATCACCACATCAAAATTCAAAGCCTGTGCTGGGCAGCCGTGGCCTTTTGCAGCAAGCCCAGCCCCAGGCCGACCTGCTGGCTCGCCAGGCAATGTACCCACCGTGGGCTCCCAGTGGGCAGGATGGCTGTGGAGCTCTTGAGCTCCTCATAGAGGTCTGCTCCGTTGGTGGGGAAGGCAGAGAACTGGGCCAGGAGCACACGTCTCACTGCAACCAGCGCCTGGTGGGCAGAGAGACATCTGGCAATGGGTGGCCCTGAAGTCCAGGGCCAACAAAGTCTGCTGCAGAAGGTCCCCCAGACAACCACATCCAAGCAGTGAGCTGAACAGCTCTGAGCTCCCCAGTTAGTGTAACAGGACCGACAAGTCCTCCTTTACCTTGTAAGACAGGGAACACTTCTGGGCAACATCCTCCAGGTCTGATGACACAAAGTCCACCACTGCAAATAACACGAGAGGCGAGAAGTTAGAAGTCAAACCTGGACAGACCACGAACACCAAAGAGCCGACCAGCTTAGGCAAAACCTGCCTGCACCAAGAGGCAAAAATGTCTGTGCCCTCTGCCAACACTTCAGGTGGACGAGCAGGATGCCCCACGAACTGGAGTACTGGAGTTTTTCCTCTGAGATGGCCCCACTGCCCATTTCAAACCCAACTTTTTCTTGCAAAACAGATTGGGGAAAGAAGCTGGTAAAAATTCTCCCCATTTCGCTCAAGAGCTGCCCAGTGCCATTTGATAGCTGGCGCCAGTAAAGAGTCCCCTTCTGCCAGTGCATCAGAGTCTCAAGCGGCTGGTGACCAACCCACAGTGCCAGCCTCGGGCATGCCAGGAAGGGTTAAAGCCACAGAAATCAGAGGAACCAGTGGCCCCATCTCTGCTCCCAGGAACCACTCCAAGATACACTTTTTCAGACAGATGTGTATGTTATTGGTTGGAAAAAAAAATGGTAAAAAGGAATTGTTACAGGGAAAATAAGGATGACAACATCCACAACTCCAGCACCGACGGGATCTCACAGACTCCATTTAACAGGAATGATACTGTCTTCTCCTCAGCTCTAATTCAGTTTCTTAGAGCACATGAAGAATCCACCTGCCATCATCTGTTCCTTCCCCCCAAGAGCAGGCCTTGCCCAGGGTGCAGTACCAGGAACTTGGCCATTTGTCAGAGGCAAAAATCCACAACCCCTCCTAAAACACATTTGAAAACCCATAACCAATTGTCCCTCGAACATCCTCTGCAGAGACCCCCTACCAGGTCCTAACCCCCTCCTGCTCCCACGGAGGAGTTCCGACTCAACATACCCACCCAGGGGGGTCCAGCAGACCCCCAACAAGGAGGACACGGGAGGGACATCCCACCACCACCCCCCGCAGTGGGTGCCCAGCGTGCTCCTTGCAGATGAGATGTTCTCCAGGGGCTGCCCCCCAGCCCGGACCACCCAAATGGGTCCCGCGTGGGGGGAGAGCGCGGTCCCACCCCAAACCGTGCAGGGGACGATGCTCCCCGAGGAGAGCCCCCGCCCGTTACCCGTCCTGAGGCCGTGTGCTCCGAGCAGCTCCGTCATCTCCGCCGTGAGGCCAGGGCAGAGCCCAGCCCGCAGGACCACCATGTCCCCGGCCACCCCGGGCCGCGCGGGCGGAGGGGACCCGCCGAGGAGACGGGAGGGGGGATCTGGCACCGGGACCGCAGCCGCGCACCCTGGGGAGCCTTTAGTCTCCGTTTAGGGCCGAACAGCCCCAAACCCGCACGCTGGCTGGGGGCACCCCCCGAGCAGAGCCCCCGTGCCCGGGGGAACGCAGACAGCCCCTCCACGAGCTGCCCACCGCGTAACCCCCGCACCCCCCGGCCCCTTCCTGCTTCCTGCCGGCAGCGGAAGGGACGGGCGGGCTCCAGCCCCGGCCCCTCCGCTCTGCACTTTCCTTCCCGGGCCCCCCCCGGCACCCAGCAGACCCCCCGCAAGTAGACGGGTGTGGGGGTCCCGCCCGCAGACACCCCCCCCTCCGGTTGCCGGCACCCAGGGGTGCTGCGGGGGGAGCCGGCAGGGAAGCGGGGGGTGGGCTCGCAGTGCAGTCCGGTACCGGGGGGGAAGGAAGGAGCAGAGCCTGCTCAGGAGCTGCAGCGGAGCTGGAGGGAGGAAGATGAGGAGGAAGGCAGGGAGGGGAGTTGCCCCTTATTTATAGCAGCTCCCCCCCAGCTGCTCTTAGTGCCCCCAGCGCAGGTGTCCGCGATGCTGCGGCTCCCGGCTCGATAAATGAGAGAACCAGAGCTGGTTGGTTTTTGGGGGGTGGGTGCTGCTGCTGGGGGGAGTGAAGCAAGGTGGGGTGAAAATGGAGAGGTGGGGGTAGGAGGGGGAGGCTACTCGGGTTTTCTCTTGCAGAGCTCTGTGTGTTTCTGAGGAGGGCCTGGTGCACTTTTAAAAGCCCAGCTTGCGTCTAGAGCCTCAGGTTGTGCCAGGGGAGGTTTAGGTTGGATATTAGGGAAAATTTCTTTACTGAAAGAGTGGTCAGGCATGGGAACAGGCTGCCCTGGGAAGTAGTAGAGTCCCCATCCCTGGAGGTGTTCAAAACAACGTGTAGATGTGGCACTGCAGGACATGGTTTAGCAGGCATGGTGGTGTTGGGTGACAGTTGGACATGATGATCTTAGAGGTTTTTTCTAACCTGAATGATTCTGTGATTCTAGAGCTGCCTCCAGCTGTGAGCTGGGCTCTCTGCTGCTGGCATGGCCAGGCAGACCTGTGGTCCCCCACAGCGCTGCTGGGGTTGGAGCGTTTGCTAGGAGAGCAGCTGATGGGAATAGGCAAAAAACCCTTAGTTATAACTTCTGAAGTTATTTCAGACATAAACATGAGCTCTGTGCACATGCTTTAGGGGCTCTAAACTTGCATTAGGCATTTGGAGGGCAGCTCTAAAAGGGATAGGATGCGTTTTTACCCCAAGGAGAGGGTCTCTGATGCTTTGTTGGAGAAAAGCTCAAGCCCTGGGTGCCCAGCACAGCTGCCCCTGTAGCCTTGCTGTTGCTCTAGAGGTGCTGGAGCTGAACCTGTAATTTCACCATGGAGCTTGCCAGCTCTCCGCAAGGTCCTGGCTTAGAAGGTGGCTTGGAGCCATGAGGTAAGGTGGGATCCCAGGACTGGGTTTTGCAAGATTCATCAGCTGGTGCTTGCAGTTGGGGTTGCAAGGTGGAAGATGGAGGTGCGGGGGGCAGGGGTGTCTCCGCTGCCCCGAAAGGCGCTTGGTGCCGGGGAGGCCTGGGGGCTGGCCCCGTCTCTGGATGCCTGGGCCTTGCATTTCCCCAGGGAAAGCTCTTGGTGTTTTGCTTTCTCAGCTGATGCCTCAAGAGGGTCCCCCACACTCGCTGCCTGCCCTGCCCACCCTGCCAGCCACTGCGGGGCAGGGGCTGTTGCTGAGCGCATCCCCACATCTGCTCCAGCTGCAGGAAGGCACAGCGATACGGTACCTCCCGGGGCCAGCACCCCCGGCCTGGGCAGCCGCTGATTTTCCCTGTCTGTGCAGTGTAATCACTGATACCCCGTCCCAAAAATGCAGACCAAGGGGAGCTTGGGTCGCTCTTTGCTCTGTCTTGAACACTGGCAGCATCAAACACAGTATTATTTTGTAACTTGGTTTACCTGAAGTAGCTGCAGCACTGCTGCTTGTGAAGATGAATCCTTTATCCTGGATAACTTGAGACTGTGCTATATACACCATGAGTGCTGAAATGAAGCAAGCTGACCCCTCCCCTATACCTAAAGCAGTGTGGGAAGGGGCCTCTGGCATGTTGGTCCATGTGAGTCCTAGCAAAGCCGCTGGCCTGAGTCTATCCAAGGCAGAGATGGCCTCCTCCGCAGGTGTAGTCCTCGTGCCTTGGACCTGTCCCCAGGTAGGTGAGGGTGTTTGAGACCCCTGCGAGGGCAGTGCAGGTGATGTGAAGGGACCTCCAGACTGCCTTGCAGTCATCTCCTGCCGGGATACCAGGGACTGAGCAGTGCTGTTGGTGCAGGGTGAGTAAAGTAGGAGACCTGAACAGGGCAGTCTTGTGCTGATTCTTGCTGCGCAGGATCCACAAACCACAACACAGATCACCAGTATTAAAGATAACGTTTTTTTTCTCAGCAGCGTCTCAGCGTGGAAGTGCGTTGCCTGCTATAGCTCAGTTCTGCAGCGTAAGCCTGATGGGAGCAACCAAGCCGATACTGGTCAGCCTGTGCTGCCCTCGGTCACTTCCCCATCCCTCCTGGCAGTTCCCCCATTTGCCTTTTAGCTGGGATGCTCACAGGTGCACTCGGGGACGCAAGGCCTGCGTTTTTGGGAGGTAAGTCGCAAACCGGAATTCCCGATTGACTGTGACCGCTGGGAAACAGGGGGGTTTGAAAGGCTCGGCTCTTCTGGAGCTCGTTGCTGCGCAGTCTACTGGTGTCACTCAAACTGAGACCTGAGACACTCATCACAGCAGTGGGCCGGCGTGCTCCGGTGCAGTCTGTGCCGGTGGGCTGCCAAACGAGGGGAGGTGGGATTTCCAGCGGGGTGGGCTCCCAAAGGCTCTGCGAGGAGGAGGCAGCGCTGGGTACGAGTCGGCTGTCCGTCCCGGGGTGTTCTGGAAGGTGCTGGGCGCTGCTGCAGCTGCTGGCATGGGGCCGCTTGTCCCTGAGGCTCAGCTGTCTCATGCTTCCCTAAATAGAAAGGGAAAAGGGTCTGAGCACTGCGACGGGGGTCAGCCATCCCAGCCGTGGGCTTTTTTGGCATGAAGCCGCCCCCGTTGCTGCTCCCCATGCCCTGTGCAGCTCTGCAGGCAGAGGAGCCCCTCGGGGTGCTGCCCACCGACACGCAGGTGCCCCCCGAGCTGGGCTGGCTGCGGGGTCCCTGGCTCACAGCCCTCCCCAAGCACTGTATAGCACGGGAGGGGACAGGCTGCGGTGACAGGTGACGCTGACAGGCAGCAGGAGCTGCCAGGTCCTGCCCAAACTTGGAGCGGGAGGCGAGCTCTTTCCTGAGCCACACGGACCCTCCGTGGCACTGGGGATTTCTTTATTTCCCTCCCTCTTTGTTGTTTTTCTTTCTTTTATTGATTGACTCCTAAGGATCTACAGCCGTGGGAAAAGCTTCTGAGAAGCCACAGCCTTGAGGGGGAATTTAGGTCTTCATTTTCCAGCCTCTTCAGCCTGGTAAGCTGCTTTTATTAATGTGTGTGTTAATTATACATGGGTCTCATGGTGAAGCTCAGCTTGGTGAAGTAGGCAGCAACCCCAGTGACACAGACAGCTGAAAATGGGACATAAATTGATGTTTTTCCTTAAAGCTCTCCAGATGGAGGATCCCATCCAGCTGAAAGAGGAGGGCAATAAATATTTTCAGGCCAATGACTATGAGAAAGCCCTGCAAAGCTACACTCAAGCCATAAAGCTCAACAAGGACAAGGCGCTGCAGGCGGTGCTGTACCGGAACCGGGCAGCGTGTTTCCTCAAAAAGGTGAGAAAAGCCCCTGGCTTGCCTGGGCAGTGCTCAAGGGGAGAAGAGCAAGGAGGCAGCCAAGGGCACTCGCCAGCTGTGGACTGTGTGTTTTGTCCATTTATTGAATAGAGTGTTTGCAAACTGGTCTGAAATTATTTGTTCTGGGCTTGCCCTGGAGCTGTAAACCTGCCTCCCTGCTTCAGTCCTGATGGGGCTGAGCACGCTGGTTCAGCTCAGAGATGGTCCTGCTTAATCGCGTTGAAGCAAAAGCTTTTGGCATCCAGCCTGCTCCACGCTTACAGGAGGGCTCTAAGCTGTGGGTTGGGGTGTAGAGGCGTCGCTCTTGCTGTCTGTCCCAGTACAAGAGAAGCAGGTGTAGATATTCAGCAAAACAAAAAGTTGTTGGTATCTGTACCAAAATGGTCTCAGCTCCCTGCAGTCTGCTCGTAGCGACTTGCTGTGGGATTGTAGCAGATTGCCTGTATGTTCCTGAATTTCCACTAATCCAGAAGTGATGCTAGCCCAGAACGAGCTGCAGATAGCCTGTTGGGAGTATCCCCTCTCTTGTCACTGCCCACAGCCTGCTGCTGCATCCTTCGCAGCGTATTTTGTCTCACCAGCATCGCAGAGCTTTTCGTCTTCCCCCCGTCAGTGATGAAAAGGTACCTAAACCCCCATCTTTCCTTCTGCAGGCTGCTGCTGGTTTCACTGGGGGGTTCTGTTAGTAAGTGGGAACAGAGAGGTTGCAGTGTGCGTCAGCAACGGGGATGTGCCCCGCTGTTCCACTGCCAACAAGCCTCTCCTTTCTGCTTTAACAGGAGGAATACGCCAAGGCAGCCTCGGACGCGTCTAGAGGTAAGGAGGGGGCTGTGCTGAGAAAGGAGAGCTGCGTGGCTGGGATGCTTGCTCCAGCCCGCTCTCGCATCTCCTTTTGGGGCACTGTGGTCTTATGCCTTGATGTCCACTAACTCCCAAGTGCTGAGGTCAATGGGAATTCACAGAGGAGGTTCAAAAGAAGATGCACTGATTCGATGTGGTGGTGCAATTGGTGCTGATCAGGTACCAATTCACTCACAATGTAAATAATTATGTCTCGCTGTAAAGCAAATCACGGTTCACACAGAGGATTTCCAAGAAGCAAACTCTGATGCCTGGTGTTTTGGATCACTTTCCCAGCTATTGACATCAATTCTTCGGATATCAAAGCCTTGTACCGGCGCAGCCAAGCTCTGGAAAAATTGGGGAAACTGGACCAAGCCTTCAAAGATGCTCAGAAATGTGCCACCATCGAACCCCGCAACAAAAACTTCCAGGAGACCCTGAGGCGACTGGGGGCTGACATCCAGGAGAAGGTAAATGCCGGGTGAGCAGTCCCAGGCTCACAGACCAGGCGTGGGAAGTCCGTGCTCTGGGTTACACTGGTGGGTTGTCAGTCGTACTGGAAACTCCTAACAACGTAGGGGATAAATAGGCTCCATTACCTGGGAGTTTATACCTGAAGCATGTAAATCTGAGGATCAGATTGAATGGTTAAATTAAAAAGCGTGGCAGCTCACTCATGAGGCTGGCCTGAGCCTGAATGTCTTGGTGAGGTTCTGGTGAAGAACTGGACCAGCTTTGGAGTGGGTTTGGCAATTGCCACATTGACTTAGTTACTTTTATGGGGGTGCTGTGAAGAAGTCCTTGCCTTGCTAGGTACGCCGTGAGGTCTCAGAAATTATGGTTTAGGGCTGGCTCTGCCCGTGCCCACGAGTCTGAGATGGGTAATCGATGCGGATGGCTGAGAGCAATGCCTATTTTGTTCTGTGGTTTGACGGTCTGTGGCGTCCTTGAAGTGATAAATGAAAATTGCTCCACGATTTTCTCCCTCTGATGCTCCATGCACTCTCTGTTGGCACAGCTGCGCATTCAGTTCTCCACAGACTTGAGGGTGCAGAAGATGTTTGAAATCCTGCTGGATGAGAACAGCGAGAAAGAAAAGCGAGAAAAGGTGAGAACTGTCCTGGGCTTGACAGGGTAAACTGTTGTTGTTTAATGTCAGAGGCTGCCCCGAGGAGCAGAAAGCTGTGTTCCCTTCCCCACCTTCCTCAGATGGAGGATGAGGTAGGGAGCTGGAAGATGAACCGCACTCGGACAGACAACCGAGAGGGGAAATGTCCCAGTGGGGCATCAACCCTGTGCCAAGGGAAGATGAGCCAACCTCCCCAAAAACACCAGAGGTGGGATCAGACGGGACTTCTGCTCAGGCCCATCTCTGGCACCTTCTATGTGTTCCCCTCCAAGCAGTGACCCACTTTGCTTGGGCAGAGCGAAGCCGATCCCCAGATGCACCTGGAGAAAATGTCCGGTGGGGTCAGAGCGGCTTCACTGTGTCTGCTGGGAGATGGCCACCCCGCAGCTCCCACTCGCACATCCCAGAGCTGCATGGAGGTGTTTTGGATGCTGCTGTGCCGCTGACCCCTGGTTCCTCTGTCTCCCACCCAGGCTGCCAACAACCTGATAGTCCTAGGGCGGGAGGAGGCAGGTGCCGAGAGGATTTTCCGGAACAACGGGGTCAGCTTACTGCTGCAGCTGATAGAAACCAAAAATGCTGAGCTGATCCTGGCAGCTGTGAGGACGCTTTCGGGAATGAGCACGGGACATAAGGCTCGGGTGAGTAATGGAGCGCTTGAGACCTCTGCTGCTATTGCCTTGCACCTGGGGGAGTGGAAAATTGCAATAGCTCACCATGTTTGTGAGCTGTGGGGAAAAAATTGTCCTACAAATAAAATTTTAAATTTGGGGGGCAAAAATAGAAATAAGCAAGTGAAGTTAGCATAGACTATTGAAATTACCCCCGTTACCGTGCTCCTCATCTCTGGGGTCAAAGCTGTATGTGTTCCCTACAATGCCTTCGTGCGTGCTGGTGAAGTAAAGCTTAGAATGAGTTGTTACCACGTAAGCTGTGGTGAGCATGGCTGGGTCAAATCCGTGTCCTTTGCCACAGGTCTCAGAAAAGCAACAAGTAACAACTAACTTTGGGGAAAGTTTTGTCTGAGGCTTAGATGAAGAAAAGCAGGGAGGACGTACAAGAACATTAAGATTCCTGGGAAGGGTCCCAAGGCGAGTCCCAGGGGTCTCTGAGCTAGCTGATACCTTACTCTACACAAAGACAGTTTTTATGTAGTGTAAAATGGCTCATAAGAAGCCCTGGCTGTGTTCTGTGGTTGGAAGCAGGAGATGGACACGTGTGAAATGAATATGCATGGCAGTGTAGCAGCGCAAGGGAGTGGGGGAACAACAACACAAGAAAAAATAAAATTTTCTGGATAAAAACGCAGTGCAGTGGAGACCTATTTTCTTTTTCTGAAATATAAGCTGTTATACGCAAAAAGGCAGTTCTGCAAAGCCTGCCAGGTCTGTGTGTTTCTGAGCATGCCTCCCCCGAGTTACCGGCGTGCCACCGTGCGGGGGGACAGGCTGCGTGGTGACGTGGGGTTTGCTCACTGCCGGGATGGGGTGCGTGCACCACGTGGGCTCGCTGCTAACAGCCTGGCGCAAGGGCCTCTTCCCAACCCAGCCATGCTCGTCTTGGCATCCTCGTTGGAAAGAGTCTGTTGCATTACTGGCAAATCTCGATTTTTAGGAGTTACCTTATTATAAATGACAATACGAATGAAAAGCAAAACTCTGCCTTGTACTGACTGGTGATTCCCCTGGGAAAATGTTGTCTTTGTACAAGCTGAGCCTGACCTTTCCAAAGCAGGCAGGAAGGAAAGGCTCGTGTCCTTCGCTAACGGCTGCCGTGCTCTCCTTTCTGGGGCCAGGCCACCGCCATTCTCCATTACTTGGGCATCGACAACATCTGTATGTGGATGTCTGCAGACAATGAAGAAATCTCCCTGGCTGTCTGCAACCTCCTGCAGACCATCACCGACTGCCTGCTGGGCCAGGGGAAGGAGCAGCAGCACGGGAAGGAGGAGGCTGTAGTGCTAGGTAATGGTCCATGACCTGTTGGTCCTTCAGCCTCTCTGGAGGAGAAGCGGGGCGAGCAGGGAGGGCTGTGCGCCTGGGACGTCCACCTCATTCTGTGGTGAAGTGGGGACTTCACCCTTCAGCTGTCCAGGATGACAACCTGCACGCAGCTCTCTTCCTTATGGTGTTAACTTAAATATCCACGTTCCAGGCTTTGAGTGGTTTTCACTGGGTTCACCTGCTTTTGAAGATAACTTCTGGTAACTGACTGCTACTGTCTTGCTTCTGTGTAGATACTAAAAAAGATTTGAGGATGATCACAACGCGTTTGCTGGATATGCTGGTCAGTAAGAAAGTATCTGGGCAGGGACGAGACCAAGCTCTCAACCTCCTCAACAAGAATATACCGAGGAAGGACCTGAAAGACCATGACAACAGCAGGACCATCTTTGTCATTGACAATGGTGAATCCTTCCCTCCATCCTGTTCTGGTTTGGGAGATGTGGAGCTATGTATTCTTACCTGAATACCTGTAGAACTGATCCTCTTTATAACATAAATCCTCTCTGGTTTTTTTTTGGTGCATGTGATCCTAGAGCAAAGTTAGACTTATTAGCAGGAAACAGTTTTAAGATGAAGAGAAAAAAAACTGTATGAGAAGAATTTTCCTGTTTCTAAGGGACTGACTTTTCTGGTTAGTTTATTCCAATGTATTTGCTAGTATTAGGAGGATGTGGCTTGGATAATTGTCTGGCTTAGGATGAGATGAGCACCTGCTGAGCTTTCTGGGTCCTTAAACTGGTCATTTTGAAAGCTGGAAGGGAGTGAGGAATTTGAGTGGGATGTGTTTTTATACTAATTCCAATGCATATGTGTGTTACCATTTTGGTGGAAGTTATTTAATAACATTTTAGCAAAAGGAGAGTTAAGACATCCAGAATCACTTGAAAGTGATTGACTTTTCCTCAGTCATAGCCCCAGCCTCAGAGGTCAGTAGCTTTAATGCCTCCTGACAAAAATAACTGATGCAGCCGGGGACCTAATGGCCAGTTTTGCTTATCTCACTCTGAGAGCTTGATAAAAGCCTGATGCTGCAAACCTATAATCTCACCAGCAGAAGCTCCTCCCCAGTAAATATTTGAGTGCCTTGTTTGTTTAAGGCTTATGTGATTCAGCTGCAAAGTACTTGAAAACAGTCCAAGCTGGCTATCTCATTTGCAAGAAACCAACAAATAGCATCTTGAGTTTTGTACTGACCCTCTCCCCTCTAAGAGCCGTCTCTGTCCATTGTTTCCAGGCTTAAAAAAGATACTGAAAGTAGTGGGCCAGATTCCCGAGATGCCTGACTGCCTGCCGCTGACAGAGAACACCCAGCTGACTGCCTCTGTCCTCCTAAATAAACTCTACGATGACCTGCGCTGCGACCCGGAGCGTGACAACTACCGAGTGATCTGCGAGGAGTACATCAAGTGAGTCGGGGCTGGCTTACTGGGGCTGAGCTGGTCCAGAGGCACAGGAGCAGGGGGTCTTAAGCATGAGATGAGGCACCTTAATCCACTTAGATGCCAAATTGAGGCCCTAGGAGATAATGATGTGCTTGAGATCCTGCTGAATCCTTCAGCTGGGATCCTCAAATTCTCACATTGTATTCCTACCTGCTGGATCACAGCCTTTGCATGCACTTGGGCTCAGCTGTGTCCCAAATACCTACATGTTTCAGCAGTGGAGCTCAGTTCCTGACCTGAGGGAGGACGATCCCTGCCCAAGGGAATGAGAACTGTAAGCAACTACTGTTCCCCATGCTGAATCCCTCTATCCCATGCAGGAGCAAAATTGACCCACAGGACATGGATAAGACACTCCATGCCATCCAGATGGTGTCTGGAGTTCTGCAAGGGCCCTTTGACTTAGGCAACAAACTGCTTGGCATGAAGGGAGTCATGGAGATGATGGTTGCCCTGTGTGGGTCCGAGAGGGAGATTGACCAACTGGTGGCTGTGGAAGCCCTCATCCATGCCTCCACCAAGCTCAGCCGGGCCACCTTCATCATCTCCAATGGGGTGACACTCCTGAAGGAGATCTACAAGAAGACCAAGAATGAGAAGATCAAAATCCGAGCTCTGGTGGTAAGGATGGCAGCCCCTGCCTCTATCGTCTGCCATGCTCACCAGCTTAACCCCAGACTTGGGAGAGGGGGGAGGTCCTGGGAACATTTTGGGTACCCTCCCCTGACATGGGGCGTGGTTTGTGGTGCTTCCCCATACAAGGAAGGGGGAGATGGAAGATCAGGAAAGCACACGGATTATTGGTAACTTTGAAGGCAAAACTGGTTTATCTTCCATTAAAGACATCCAATAAAAGCACAAAACCTCACTTTGCTGTGCTACAAGCTGAACAGTCCACTGGGAATAAGGATGCTTGCTGTTTGTTAGAACTGACTTCAAACTTTAGATATGGGATTAGGCTCTTTTGGGGCAGCAATACTAGAGGATTAATGAACTTTTCTCGCTGGTGTATCCCCTTCATCCTTCTCAGGGTCTCTGCAAGCTGGGCTCAGCAGGAGGTACAGATTATGGACTGCGGCAGTTTGCTGAGGGGTCCACTGAGAAGTTAGCCAAGCAGTGCCGAAAGTGAGTGATTTTACTTTTTTCTTCTGTTGTCCCATACTTTGCAAAATACAATATGCTCCTTTCCTGAGAGATCCTGCCCACACAATGCCTTCATTTACTGTTGCTGCCTGACAGCTGACAGTGTCCCCAGAGCCACTGCACTGGGACCTGGTGCTTTTCTGTGCCTTAAGCAACCATGTGTTCCTCCTGCCCCAATATCCAGATAAGCCTTCTCCCTCACGCACTTCCCATGAGAGACACCCAGCGTGGTGCCTCCCTCTTTGGCAGAATGATACAGCCTAATCAAGTGCTGTCTAGAACATGCACAAGTACCTTTTGAAGGTGAATTTACCAAGTGGACTAACCAAGGAGGTGGGATGAAGTTAGGGAGTGACTGAATGCTGCTGGCACCAGATGAAAGGGCGTCATGTTTTTCATGTGATGGTGAAGGCAAAGCAGTGCTGAGTAGCTGTCCTGGTCTGTCTTTCTCTGCAGCATTTAAATCCCTCAAGCTGGGCCGTGGGAGGAGGGTCATGTCTCAAGGGAAGTATCCACAGTCTTCAGGAGCTGCAGCAGAACCTGAGTACATGTTTGTGCCTGAAACCATCTCAATATCTGGTTTTTCTCCCTCTTTTCCCAGAGAAATTAGTCCTGGATCCCAAGATAGAAATGTGGATGTTTTTCTCTCTTCCAGATGGTTGTGTAACACCAGCATTGATGCCCGCACCAGGAAATGGGCTGTGGAAGGGCTGGCGTATCTAACCCTTGATGCAGATGTGAAAGATGACTTTGTTGAAGATGAACCAGCCCTGCAAGCTATGTTTGAATTAGCCAAGGTCTGTCTCCTTACCATGTTCCCTCATTTCTCTGGTAGCATCAAGTTCTCCCAGCCCAACACTGTCTCCCCAGGCAGGAGGAGCTGTGACCCCAATCCCTCACCCCTAGTTTAGAAAAACATCAGTTTTGGCTGTGCCATGGAGATACCTCAAGGTTGTTATCACGCTGTTCTTCTCCCAAGGCTTAGGGAGGTTGCTCTTACCTTTACTGTCAGCAACTGCATGAAAAACAAAGGCATCAAGGTGTTGACAGCATCTGATGATGTCAAACAGCCTGTTTGACCATAAAAACTTTTGGTTTTCCCTGCCCTGGGCTATAAAGCTGGGCATAAGCCTAAGAATGCTTCAGCTAGTGCAAGCCACCATGATGGCAGTCCTAAGAGACCTGTCTCCCTGCTGTGTCCCCCTCACCCTCCCATAAGCTTTTATTTTTCTGTGCAGACAAGCGACAAGACTATCTTGTATTCTGTGGCTTCTGCACTGGTGAACTGTACCAACAGCTATGATACCAAGGAGCTGGTCCCAGAGCTGGTGCAACTGGCAAAATTCTCCAAGCAGCATGTGCCTGAGGAGCATCCGAAGGTAGGTTGCCTGCGAGGAGCTAGGTGGACACGCTTGGATCTGAAGACTCTGGTGTATCCATTGTCACAGACCTCAGGTGTGCTGTCTCTGAGGCTGAAATTGTTCTGCTGTCCAACCAGGCTTGGCTGTAGTCAGCAGGATGGTGGCAGCTAAGGGGCTAATCCCTTTCCAATGTCCCCCCTTTAGGACAAGAAGGATTTTGTGGTGAAGCGGGTGAAGCGGTTGCTGAAAGCCGGTGTCGTCTCTGCATTGGCCTGCATGGTGAAGGCAGACAGTGCCCTACTGACAGACCAGAGCAAGGAGCTCATTGCCAGGTGCCTTCATTGCTGTCATGGGAGCTGGAGGCACTGGCCAGCCCATGTGCCACTGAGATGGGCGCCTGGGCTGGCTCCTTGCTTCGTAGGGTGGTGCATTCTGCCTACAGGGGAGGGATGAAAGGGAGGCAGGGAAAAGATTTAAAACCAAAGCTTTTCTCAAGCAATGTCATAAAAGTCCACATTCTGACCCTGAAGCTGGCTTACAGGGCTGCATTGCTAGGATGCATTTTGGATTTCTAGTCCTCTGTACTGGTTTTGGCTGGAACAGAGTTCATCTTACAGGCCTGGAAACTTCTTACTGTGCCATTTGTTGCTTTCTCCTAGAATGCCGTGGGCACGGGGCTAAATATCTGGTGGATTTGGGCCCCCTGCAAAACCTTAGCCCCCTTCCATGAGGGACCTGGGTTATTCCCTTCCCACGTGGCTGTTTCACTAAGTGATGCTGTGCTTCTGCAGGGTGTTCCTGGCCTTGTGTGAAGACCCCAAGGACCGTGGGACCGTTGTTGCTCAAGGCGGTGGAAAGGTGATTACTTTTATGTTTGCAGCCCAGTTAATATCAGCTGGGAGCCTGCAACGTGTCTACAGTGAGGGAAGGTGACAGAAAAGCATGAGCTGTCTTGGTGTCTCCTGGGGCCCAGACTGCCACTCAGTCCTGTCTCTGCAAGCCTACAAAGAAGCCATCTTCTTGAAACAACTGTGCATGAGTTACAAGCTCTGGTGTGGTGCCTATCTGAGAACAAAAGCAAGACATTCACTGTGGGCTACAGCCCAGACCAATTTGTTCAACAGACACATGTTTAGGATTTTTTAAACTTATTTTAGTATACCAAGTTCATGCTGTAAATCTTTTCAGAGGCACTGAATGCTTTCTGGTGTGTCACTAGGCCCTGATACCTCTGGCTGTGGAAGGCACAGAAGTTGGCAAGATAAAGGCTTCTCATGCTCTGGCAAAAATTGCTGCTGTCTCCAATCCAGACATGGCATTCCCAGGGGAGAGGGTAAGCTTAAAAAAAAAAAAAAGAAAAAAAAATATCTTGATAATTCCTTTAGCAAATGAAAATTGCCAAGATCCAAGAGCTGAAAAAGCAGTGACATGCCTTCTCTTCTTAGGTGTACGAGGTGGTGAGGCCCCTGGTCAGCCTGCTGAACACAGAGAGAGATGGCCTCCAGAATTATGAGGCTCTGTTAGGTCTCACTAACTTTTCAGGAAGAAGTGATAAACTTAGGTGAGTTTAACTGCTTTTTGACCTTCTTTCTTCCCCAGGAGTGAATGTGAATTTCGATTCATCGCTTTTCTTGTAGGACTATGAAGACTGGTTGGTTTGAGGTGCCACTGGCATAGCTACAAAGGTCTCGGAACTAAAAGGTTAATAAAATAGCCAGGAAGAGGAGAGTGACACATCTTCCTCTAGGAGGAGGAAAGACATGAACCTAATCTGTGTTAGACAGGGAATGAACCATGTCATGAGCTCCAGTGCTGCGGACACTGATTTGTTTCAAGGCCTTCCCTGTCTGCAGTTAATATTTTATAAGTTGGTCATTGCTTGTCCCATGATGTATTTCATTTGACTGCTCTTCAACACAGGATGAAGATAGTCAAAGAGAGGGCCCTGCCCGATATTGAAAACTATATGTTTGAGAATCACGACCAACTTCGACAGGCAGCCACGGAGTGTATGTGCAACCTGGTGGTCAACAAGGAGGTAACTCGCTGGGCATCTCAGACTTGACTGCATGCACAAGTTGGCGAGCCCCTGTGCTGAGGCATTCCTAAATGTGTTATCTCTGGGTATCATGGGTTGTTTTTTTTTTAGGTTCAAGAGCGGTTTGTGGCTGATGGAAATGACCGGCTGAAGTTGGTGGTATTACTGTGTGGTGAGGATGATGAGAAAGTCCAGGTTGCAGCAGCAGGAGCCCTGGCCATGCTTACAGCAGCACAAAAGAAACTCTGCTCTAAGATGACTGAAGTGGTAAGACCATAAGTCTGATTATTGGCAGTGTAGACATACCCTGGAAGGGGCCTGGCTCAGTCGTGAAAATCCCTCTCAAAAGGATTATGTAGGCCACCCGTTTGATAGTCAGGAACTTAGTGGTGAAGATGAGACCTGGGTGTGCATGCTCTGAGTCCATCCCTGCACAAAGTAAACCAGCCTGCCTATCCTAGACTTGATCTCAGAGCTGTTCCTCAAGCTAAGTCCAGGATGCTAGCTGTCAAGCAAGGTTAGGGATGCAGAATATTAATCTATAGGCCCTTAAACTTTCGATAAATAACCTGAAACCCAAACCTTGTTGCGGTCAGGAATGAGAAGAGCTGGATAGATAACCTATTGAGCTTTACAGACACCAGAACATCTCCATTCCCTGCGCAGATCTGTAGGTGCTGAGAACTCAGGCCCTGCATAGCTGATTATCTGTGAAGAGCTGTGATTGAGAATTCATGAACCCTGTTGTGTTGCGCACCCGCTGTTGGACACTGTGGCTTGTTAGAATAAAAAATTATTAATCAAGCCAAAGGAGGGGCTCAGTAAAATCAGTGGGGGGAGTGGGTGGTCCGCTTCTGGTCACCTCAGCTGTGTCAATGCTCTGATCAGATTCTTTGCACAGAGATTATGTAGCAGCATAAGCACGAAACGTTTAACGTGGTGCTAGTGCCATGAAAGCTTCTGACTTCAGTCTAACAAAAACTGGGTTCTAAAGTTGGGAGTCAGGTTTCCTTAGCTGAAGAATCAAATAGCCCTACCTGACATGAGTATGAAGAGGTGAGTCCCTGCGCTTCCTTCTGCTGAGAAATGCCTTGCCAGACTCGCTTTCTCGGTTGAAGTATTCTTCAGATCAATGCTAATGATCTCGCTCTCCCTTGAAGACCACGCAGTGGCTTGAAATCCTGCAGAGGCTCTGCTTGCACGATAACGTGAAAGTGCAGCACCGGGGACTGGTCATCGCTTTCAACTTAATCAGTGCTGACAAAGAGCTAGCGAAGAAGCTGGTGGAGACAGAGCTCCTGGAGATCCTGACGTACATCGGCAAGCAAGAAGATGACTGCAAGAAGCAGCACGTCATTAATGTAGCACGTGATTGCCTCACAAGGTTCATGGATTACGGGCTGATCAAACCTCTCTCTCAGGCATGAGGAAATGAAAAGCTTCCAAAAAGGCTCAATGCAGGGGGGGTGGGGGGAAGCTACTGACAAATGTGGAAATGTGAGAGCCGTGAGGAAAAGCTAGTGCCATTGTCAAGGCACAGAATAGTTTGGGGACAACTTTGGAGGACCAGAAACTGTATGAGGAAGAGGGGGACATTTGCCTGGGAAGTGTCCATCTGAGTAATTCCCAGATGGAGTAAATCCTTTCTTTGCCCCCATTCAGCTGATAATGATGAAAGCTTCCAGGCCCAATCAGAGTTGGTTGTGTTGGGAATGTGCCAGGGGGCTATTGGAAGGAAACTCAGCTGAGCTGAAGTCTGTTCTGCAACCATCTGCAGCTCCTGGTACTTCTGGAATTTCTAGCATTGGTGGAACAGGGAAGGTTAAATGCCTTCTGTCCTGTAGTCAGAAAATCGGTTGGGTTTTAGCTGTGTGCTTTTTTGTTCATTTATGGTGTTTTTAAACAGCCTTAAGTGGTGTGCCAAAGTGTGAAGATGGTGGATGAATGCTTAATAAATTCACTACCTTGCTCCATGTGGAATTCCTGTTCTGCCTTTATTAAGCAAATGGAGAATCTAAGGCAACTCTTACTTGCAGCCTTGCATCGTACCCGGGAAGCTGGAGTAATTGGTAGCACTGGCTGAGCTTTCACCACTTGCAAACTATCCTGTGCTGCTCAAATGCCCAGGCAAAGCTGCCATGAAAGGCTGTACCAGGAGCCGGCACTAACAGGTTAAGCTGAGGTTCACACCAGGGCACGGTGTTTGGTTCAAAAGGGAATGCTGAAAATATCTTATTTATGGGAGAAGTGGAATGAGAAGCAAACACACCAGCTGGTCATGACATTAAACTTTTTTGTATAAATGTTTACATTCAAGGACAGATTCTTTATGCATGCTATGGACAACACAGACCCTTGCTCTAGGCCCCTGGGAGAAGACAATCTAAGCATATAGTAAATATAATCTTACTTGGCAATGATTTAAATGTGAATTCAAGCGCATTAAAATATTTCTGGTCATACTAAATGTCAGTGATCCTCATATGATAGGCATGGCATGATTAAGTGTTGAGGTTTGGCAATTATGAAAGGAACCTTTGGGCTTGTCTTTCCTTGTATGTTGATTAAGGAAAAAAAAAAGTGCCTCTAGCTTACTGAAGTTAGAAAAGCCAAAATTTTGAAGCTAAAAGGCAAATTTATTTCGAGGGTGATTCCAGCTGTGTACAATGTTTTCTCCTTATTGTAATCATATTCAGTTAAATCACTGGTGCTTTATGATCACACTAGGAGGATATCAGACTGTTCTTCCAAATCAAATGAACCACAGGTCATTCTGTGGTGGAAAACAATATGGTTTGTTTTCAACCAGCCTTCAACAGCAGCAGGAACAGGCTGCCCAGGGAAGTGGTGGAGTCACTATCCCTGGAGGGGTTCAAAAAACATGTAGCTATTGCACTTCGGGACATGGTTTATCAGACATGGTGGTGTTGGGCGGATGGTTGGACTTGATGATCTTAGAGGTCTTTTCCAAATTTAATGATTCTATGACTCAATTTTGGATACCCGTTTTAGGAATTTTGCATCTGTCTCAAAAGTACTTTGCATCTAACTCTATACAGAGAGTTTAAGCAGCATGTCTGAAACCAAAACAACAATGCTGTTGGTGTCTAAGGGTGGTTATGAAAGTTTTCCTTCTCCCACTAAAGCTCCTCTTCAAAGCAACTGGGTTTTTCTAACTCATACTGACTGTTGCTGATATTCAGTGGGGAAATTACTTCTGTAAAGGCCACTTATTTTATTTCTTAGCTGAAACGTGACAGAAGGCCTCATTTTTACTTTCCTAGATATCTGAATAGAGTCTGTCTTTAAAAATGGCTTCTAGCACTGGATGCCTATGTTTGGTAACTTTTCTGAGCGGTTCTACGAGTATGGGAGTGAGCTGGTGAAAGCCAGAAAGTCTCCCAGTTTCCTGTCTTGGCACAGTGGCTTTCGCTTGGCAGTGCACCTGCACACACTCCAAGGCTGAGCATCGGGTTTTGCATGTCCTTGGAGGGTGCCTTCACAGAATGATGCAATTCTACTGACATTCAGAGTATCTCTTTTCTCTGCATTATTGAAGCCTTACATTTGATTTAAAATAGACTGTAGAGGCTTCCCAAGAACACCTGGGCTTTTAGAGAAGACAAGCCATTACAAACGAAATACTTTGACTTCAGACATAGAGTAAAAAAATTTCAAACATACATAAGCATTGAAAAATCAGGGCCTTGCTGAGATTCTATGTGGCTACCTGTTCTCAGCTATCAAATAACAAGTGTAAATTTAAATTAGCTCTGGACGCTACACAGACCAATATATTTCTCAAAATATGTTTCCGAAATGGAAAGGATTGAGGAATAATACCAAACACAATGCTTCTTTCTAAGCCAGAGAAACGACGGATGCTGTCAAGAATAGTGTGCTCCTCTAGCCCTCCCTCCAATTTTCTTAATGATATATTTGACTTCATCATTTCTGATGCCAGTATTCCAGAGTATGCTTTTACTTCTTCATCGCTGTAGCACAGAACAGCAATATCTTTCTTGGAGTAACCCTTTGTAAGGTATGTACGACAATGTTCTGCCACATACTTCACTATTCCATTTCTGTCTAGTTTGCTTACTATTTCAGTACAGCCTTGCACAGCATGAGCACACATGGCTCTGCGTAATAACCCTTCCAAACGCCGGCTGGGAATACTTAAGGTAGAGTGCTTTACAATCATTTCCATTTCTTCTCTTAGATAGCTATAGATACTGTTAGCATTACGAACAACTTTGGTTAACGACTCAACAGGATCATGCCATGTTGCTTCTGGAAGACCAGTTGAGAAGCAGTGACTTGTCTGCAAGTAGTCCAAGAAAATCCAGAAAAAGCCAGGTTCAGGGAGATTCGGTGATGAAGTTATGTTCAAGGCTTTGTTATACCAATCACCTTCCCCATCTTGGAAATTCTGTGCTTCATCAATTATTATGTGCTTCACATCATTAAAGCTGGCCTTCAAAAAGGCTACTCTCGTCACAGCTTGGCAAATGTTTTTCCGTCTACAGAAGAGACAGAAGGAGATTAAAACAATCTCTGCATTGCAAACTACTGGTTATACTTGATCAGAACAAAGTGCGTACCCATGCTATTGAAGTCATGTTTATTAGGATGTCAAGAAAAGAATTCGAGCCTTACTAAAAAATGTATCCCAACTATGCACTTCAAACACAGCAAATGGTGGTGGACCAAATAGCATACCAATTATACTGATCAGTACTCAGCTATTTAAAAATGCTGGTGAAATAACAGGATATTGAAATGAATAATTGGAAGAAATACTTACTGCACAAAATCTCTCAGAGGCTGGTTCTCACATACATAAAGAACTTCTTCTCGTGTGCACTGCAGCATAATTTTTATTTTCTTTATGATCTTCAGGGCCACTATAGTTTTCCCTGTTCCTGGTAGACCATAAACATACAGCTTCTTAGTTTTGTGAAGATTTTCTGACAGCAGCTGGTATTGTTTGACAGTCAAGAGGTTCAAAAACTCAGAACCAACATGGTCACTTAAAAAGGACTTAAAAGTCAGCAGAGCTACTGTGAGAGCACGCAAGAGGGCCTTCAAGTTGACACTGTTGATTAGGCTGTAGTTTTGAGGATACATCTCTTGAATATTCAGATCCCATTCTTTTCCACAGGTAATTCCAGGAGGCAAAGTCAGTACCTTTGGTATTATACACAATTTGTGAATATAGCCCCCAGTGTTGACTAATTTTTCCTTCAGCTTCCAGGCTATGCGTCTTGAGTATTCAAACACATCCTCTGAGACATGATGCTTACAGATTGTATAGAGGATAGGTGGCCTATACTTGGCTATTAGGAGAACATCACAAATGATGTCTTGGTTTTCTGGCAAGCCAACCTCAACAGCCCAGCTTCTGGAAAATATCAGAACTCCCTCAGAAATCTGCTTCCGTTGATTTTCCATTAAAATATCCAACCCTGGATGCTCTTGGAAGAGATCTTTGCTGAGTTTTTCTGGAGTATATATTACTTTGTCGGATTTCACTAACAAGGTAAAGCAGAAGAAACAGTTAGTGTTAGTATAAGACAAGCAAATCCAACTGTCTGAAATGATTCGGTGGGAATTAATGTTGGTGAAAGGCTACAAATACAGACCATAGCTGCCTGAAATACCTTTTCTAATTCTTCAAAATTTTCCTTAACCACTCCATGTGTTTCCAGATTCTTTTGCAAAGACTACTCGCTTAGGGAACTCAGTCCTCATCTCCTACCCAGGTCTCAGTCCCTTTGCTAAAAATGCCAGCACAGGACCAGCTGTTGCCAACCTTGCCTAGGAGAGCTGGCGGGTAAACAAAGAAACAATAACGGCTCAATACAGAAGCCCCTGGACAACCTGGCTGATGTTGCAATGCCACAGAAATGTTGGACTGTAACTGGCAGCAGACTCTTCACTCTGGTCCCAGCCCCAGTCACTTTATGTATTTACACTGGGCTGATTCCAAGTGACCTTCTCCTCCTGTCTTTCCCATTTTCACTGGATTGCAAAAAGATGTTGGCATGGCTGTGCTTGTTCCCCAGAGAAGTTCAGCTAGCTGAGCTCCTTCACGTACACAGATCAACAGCTGGCAGAAGATCAGTCCATGGGGAAGGGGGTCATCATGCATTTGAATGCAGCGTTGCTGTCAGATCTGCAAACTACTTCCATCTCTTTCACCTGTTCAAAGAATGTCTTCAAACTCATCTTTAACCTTGACCATGCCCTTGAGATTCATGCTGTAAACCTACCAGACAGTGAAAGCAATATGCAGACCTACCTGGAAACAGTTGCTTACAAAGATCATCAACGTTGTCAAGGCCCCGGTGTGAATAAACTGGCTTGGCAAGAGGTGGCCCCTCTGTCAGACTGAGCTCTAGCCTAAAGGTCTCGGAAAACTTTGAAAGATCTGGAAAAAAAGAAATAAAAACATGTGATACAGCATGAGCATTTGCTGTCCCTCCGTGCAAGAGCCACAAGCTGTCCTCATGCTGGTTTTAAATATTTTGCTCTTCTTTAAAATAATAAATGCAATGTATAGACAGGAGCCTTGCAACTCACATGGACAGCAGCTGATCAGCAACAGAACAGGCTCAGGCCATGGACCATGGAACTGCTCTCGGTTTCCTTATCTCATTAGCTGCTGTTGTGACCTCTATCTCTGCTAGTGATACCCCTTTCACTGCCCAAGAATAGGCCAACCAACAATTTATCTGTTGATAGCTCTCAGCTTGCTAGACTGGGATTAAGCCTGAAAGCAAATGGCAATTTGCAAATGGTGATTGCCACAGACTACAGCAATTATGTAAAGAACCACGCACGGGGAGCTAACTTCAAAAGCAGTCGACTTGAGGCAAGGAGAGTTCATGCAGCAAAAGCAGGCACTAAGACTGGCGTTAACAAGCTGCTAGTCACCAGGACCTGCTGCAGCCTGAAGCAGGCATTAAGGAATGTGAGCAGCACTTCTGCCTGTGAACAGGCATTTGGCAAGGACCTGAAGCAGTCAAACTGTTTGGTTTGGTCAGGCGCCCAAAGAACACTGAAATGCAGGTAAGACTATCTAAGGCAAACAACACTGCCAGGGCAGGAGCAAGAAAATAAGAGGAAATATCGAAACCAGAATGGGTTTGTCCTGGCTCTTTTGGACCTGGATCGGCAGCGGTCATCCTCGCAGCCCACTCGTCCGCTCTCAGTCTCCTGATGGTGCTGCCTTCCACCAGCCATGAGTCCGGGTCTTCGGAAAACGCGACGCAAGTGAATGGCTGAATCTTCACAGCACAGACGTAGCCACAGTGATCTCCAGCCTGGCGGTACACTTTGAAGATTTTGTGTTCATACCTTAGGTTGTGTGTATATCCACTCCCGCAGAAATGGAAGAGGGTTAATTTGTTTTGAATGGAATTGATTAGGAGACTTAATTTTTCTAGTTCCTCATCATCACTGCTGAATCCCTGCACTCTGCTGTCATCATCCACACCGATCCATAAATACCCGCCACGTGTGTTTGCAAATCCAGCGATATACTGAGGTAACATCTCTTTGACACGAGTCAAAAATTTTTCAGTTGAATAGTGTTTAAATTCCACATCTCCTGACTCTGTGAATGTCAATGTCTCCCCATGTCGCAGCTGGTCCCTATCAAACAACTGGGCAACAGTATTATTTCTAATAACTGTGTCTCCTTCAACAGCCCTTGTCTTCCTGTTCTTAGCAGGTGTTCCTGGGCTACGCTCTCTCCTGGCTTCATCTTGCTTTCCTTTAAGGAACACAAAAGCTTCAACAGGGCTCATGTGGGAAAGAGAAGCACCACATTTTGTGTACAGCCCAGTACCCAGGCTACAGATACGTGGATTTGAACTTGTAGAGGTTAAAGATGCATGTTTCCTGCTCCAGGTTTTAATAAAAATCAATAGGTAATTATCTCGCTGTTCAAAGTCCAGGTATTTTCTCCAGTCTGGAAACAAAAGAAGAGACCGAAACGTCTCTTCTAAATCTAGTCCAATCATATCTCTCTCTAAGTCGTAGTTTTCATTTTCAATCTCTGCTTTTACGACACCTCCTCCAGAGTTTAGCAAGGCACACACTGCACGGGCAAGGGTGTATTTTTGGTCTTGTTTGGAATTTTTTGGCATCTTTTTTCTTGCTTTCTCACCAAAACATATTTTTCCAACACACAAAACTACTTCAGGATACTTTGTTGCTAAATTAAGCCAGAATTTCTGCTGCTGTTGATCCTCTTCAAGAGCCATTCTGGGCCTGAAACAATTGTGAAAAAATTGCTTACATCAATCTTCCAAAGATTTCCAAAAACATTAGCTAAACAGTGGCCATCCTTTGAACAATAAATACACCGAGTCACAGAGTTTAGAGCAACAGGGATATTCCTCTACTTCCAAAACAGAGTGCTTGCTTAAAACCCAAATTTGTCCCCAGTGCCCAGGTGTTTATTTTTCTGTCCCTGAGCATGAGGGGAGGTAGGGACCTTGCTGCCATCTTTCCCCTTGAACACAGAAGCAGCCTCAAATAGTTCCTCTACAGCCAGGCTCATTACTCCATTCAACACCATCCTCTTGCATATTCCCGGACTGCACACCCCCTCCTCTTCCCCTGTAATGACTGAAAAGGCTGTGCTAAGCCTCACCTCCCTCTTAAGAATCCAGTAATCTTACTGATTAACAACTAACAAATAATAACAACTGACCCTTCTACTTTCAGCTCTATTTGGCCACTCTTGCTAGTAAGATGGCTGAATCTCAGCTGGTTGCCATCGGTACTCAGACTACAGGCAAATGCGTTGAAATGGTGGCAAACTGCATCTGCATCACTTTTAAGCCAGTTCCTGACAATGAAATCCACCCCCCTTGCTACAAAACACATCTGTGGTACAAACGCACCTGGAAATGAATGAAAGTGTGCCTACGAGAGATCTTGCCTGTGACAGGAGCGCAGCTTATTTCCAGGGGCACAGATTTGCCTTCCGTGTGGCCAAATATTAAGCCAGAGAGCTTCAGGGCACAAAAACTCCAACGAGCATCTCCTCCAGATCTGATACAGGAGACAGCTTTCCTGCCTTCTCTGCCTCTCCTCTGAGTTAGCTCTGCTGAGGAACGTTGCTCTGCTCCCCGAAGCTCTGAGTGATGGTACAACTAAAGCAGCAAGGATGTTAGTGTGGGCTAAGTTTTCCTCCCAGATAGAGGAGTTTTCCCATCCAGTTCCATGAGCACCCCTCTAGCTGCAACAGGACAGCCTGGCTGATTGCTGAGATCTCAGACTCCCCTAGCGTGACAGAGAAAAGGACTTACCCCCACCTCTTCTTCTTAGCTCTGGGCTAAAACATCAATATTTGAAATACCAATTTTAAATCCTTGAATATTGAAGTCCCAGAATGATGCGCAGCAGAAATGGGGTACGAAGAATCCAGAGTCTGTTACCTGTTTTCTCTTCTGCCCTCTTCATTCAAATCTAGAAGAAATGAAACGTACTTTGTTGCTAGTTTCATTTCTTCTCTGCCAGTTTTATTTTCTTCTCCTCTGTGTTTCCTGTGATGAAGAACCAGTGTCCACAGACTTCATTGGACCGTTCTAGCTCTCTCTGATGTTCAAAACCGGTTTTTGCTGGGAGCCCAGCCCTCCGGAGCTATTACTTCCCTCTCCCTGGCACTCTTCCAGTGGCCAGAGCATATCAGAGGAAAGAGACAATTAAAAAAAATAGTTTAGAAGAAATCCCCCAATTTCTAGCATTTACATATGTCATTGCTCGTTTAGTCTGAAAAGCTGGTGTTCCATTAAGCTTTTAGAGCTGCAAAGTCAGAGATACAGTTCTGGAAGCTGGGAAGCAGGACAGCAAGCTAGAAAGTCCCATGCAGAAGCCACGATCTGCGTATCTTCATTTCCAACATTTGCAATACCAGATTCAATTTTCTTACCTTTTTGTACTGACAAAGCACATGAAAGCTAATAATTTTATACTGAAATTGTGACCATATACAACTTTCAGATGAAATAATTAAAGTTATGGTTTAATACTGTCTCACAACTTTTCCCTGTGAAAGTGATCCATGCAGGGGGCCACTTTGGAGCTTCCTCGCTGTTGCCTCCCTCCTTGGGGCAAAATTGCAGCAAAGGCACTGAGACTGGGGCAACAGTGAAAGGACTGAGAGCAGGGATGGCTGTGGGCTTGACTGCAAAGCCTTGAGAAGCCTCGTGCAGCAGTGGATGAGTGTGCCCTGGGTATGTGCTCAACAAATTTTTTTGAGAGATGAGAAAGAATGAAATAGTGTGGAAAAGCAAGCTAGCGCTAGACTGCAGAAACATGCTTGCAGGGCAGGAAGGAAATACAAACATAGTCTGTTTGTGGGCAGGACTGCAGCTTCATGTACAGCGTAAAAGTGCTTTTTAGCTTTTGATTCCATAGCATGTAAAAGAGAGTCCCCTGCTCAACCCCCTTGGCAGGAGCCGGTGTAACGCTCCCCCTTCCTTGCTTTGCCCCTTGCCTTCTCCTTTCTTTTCATCTCATTCCAAACTCCATTCTGGTGTCCTGGGCTTATCACAGAATCATAGAATGGTTTGGGCTGGAAGGGACCTTAAAGCTCATCCAGTTCCAACCCCTGCCATGGGCAGGGACACCTCCCACCAGAACCAGGGTGCTCAAAGCCCCGTCCGACCTGGCCTTGGACACTGCATCCACAGCTTCTCTGGGGAACCTGTGCCAGGGCCTCACCACCCACAGAGTAAAGAATTTCTTTATAGCTAACCTAAATCTCCCCTCTTTCAGTTTAAAGCCGTTACCCTTGTCCTATCACTCCATGCCCTTGTAAAAAGTCCCTCTCCAGGTTTCTTGTAGGCCCCTTCAGGTACTAAAAGGCTGCAATAAGGTCTGCCCGGAGCCTTCTCTTCTCCAGGATGAACAGCCCCAACTCTCCCAGCCTTTCCTCACAGCAGAGGGGTTCCAGCCCTCGAATCATGGCTGTGACATCCTCTGGCCCTGCTCCAACAGGTCTGTCCTGTGCTGAGGGCTCCAGAGCTGGAGGCAGGACTCCTGGGGAGGTCTCTCTTTATTCATTAGAAAGCACAGTTTTTCCCAGCTGAATTTTTCATGGTCCCACGTCACGTTAAAAGGGGTAAAGGAGTCAGATAAGCGGCAAAAGGAAAGCCCTCCTGTTGAGTCATAAGGTTCAGAGCAGACCCCCTTGCGTTCTAAACTCTCTCTCAGAGAGGAGTCTAGGTGCAGCTGGATCTACTCTTAGTCCCAGACTTGGTCAATGGTTTATGTCTAAAGGGTTAAGCGTGTAGCCACTTATCAGATTCAACTTGCCTGTCAGAGCCCCTCCAAGGACTTTCACTGAAACAGTGTCGCAAAGTTGAAACAACAGGTAATTTATTCAAGTGACAGGTATCACAGATCCAGGACTGCTGTTGATAAATGCACTGTCTGCAGAAGTTGAGCTCAAGGTAATGGTTTAGTGCTTTAGTTAACAATGTGTTCTCAGGGATACGTCTGACAAAGTCAGAGGCGCGACTCTTACCAAAAAGGCATCCCTTCTTGGCGGGGAGGAGGGGGGGAAGAGAGGTTCAGACCTGTCAACCCATCCATCAGGTAAGGTTCTCGCTTGGCTCCTGCCCCCAAAGAGAGTTTTCAAGTGCCAGTTTTATACATTTGAAAATCTTTTGGTGAGGTGGGACTAAGTCAATTATTATATGTCGATTGGCTCTTGGCATGGTATGTTGTGTCGTCACAAATGGGACTTGGCCCTATGGAGTGGGCGTTGTGGTATGTGCTCAGAGGGGCCAAATGTTCTGGCTGTGCGGCCTGCCCTTTTTTTCTGTCTGACAAGCACAAGTCGATTGCTTCCTTTGTTACCTCCTCGGCTCTTGGTGCCTGAGCTCGAGCAAGTCCTTGCAAGTCCAGCAAGGCCATGACCACATCCCACCCTCAGTTACTGAAGACTGCTCTGCTTTGCAGATTTCTCACCAGGGGGCCGCGTGGAGTCAGAATGAAACCCACAGGTGCACGGGCAGGTTAAAAAGCTTTCATTCCCCGAGCTCTGCGGGGCTGGCTTTGCTGCTCAGGTTGGATCCTCCTCTTGATCCCGCACAGCAGGGCCCCAGTGGGGTCGCAGACCCCCTCCCCAGGAAAACCAGGTGAAATACGTCTCCTGGACAGGCGTTTACAGTCGGACTTGATGATCTTCGAGGTCTTTCGAACGTTAATGATTCTGTGATTCTTGCAAGCTGCTGCCCGTCGGCAGGGCCTGACTCGCTGCTTTGAGCCAGCAGGATGAACCCACCCATCTGTCCTGAAACAAGCGAGTGTTTTATTATAACTTTGATATTAAATCATGAAACTTTTCCTTCCAAAGCACCCTCTGTTGTCACCTCGGCTCAGCAAGGCCTGCCGCTGAGAGCACTGCACGGCCCAAGGCCGCGCACCACCGGCAGGACCCAGCCTGGCCTCCGGCCCCTCAGGCCTCCTCAGCGCGGGAAGCGCTCGCACCGCCCCGAGCTCCGTAACGCGCCTTCCTATTGGCACCCATCCGGCGTCGCCGCAGTGCCGCGCGTTGCCATTGGCTGTTGGCCACCGAGGGGCTGGGACAAAGGCGGGCAGCTCCGCTTCGGCGCGGTCGGGCCTTGTGTGAGCGGTGGGGTGAGGGAGCCGGGCTGGGGGTGCAGGGCCTGTGGGGACTGGGGTGTGGCGGGACTGGGCCAGGGAGGCTGAGGGGGTGCGGAGGGATTCGGGGGGGCTGGCTGAGCTGGCTGGG
>Ga0065711_1029354_pt1 | contig 36541 bp, 21 predicted proteins | sample Hoacrofraction12_FD_59098 | JGI IMG/M metagenome (GOLD analysis project Ga0065711, IMG submission 59098) | Hoatzin crop microbial communities from Cojedes, Venezuela - Epithelial fraction 12 v2 (version 2) | ecosystem: Host-associated > Birds > Digestive system > Esophagus > Crop | place... | reverse complement strand
AAAAAAAAAAAAAAAAAAAAAAAAAACAAAAACAAAAAAAAACAACAACCAAAAAAACCCCCAAACAATTTAAAATTTAGTTTGTCAGGATGAAGACAGAAATGGGCATATATGATCTTCTGTAGTTTAATGCTTTTGAGGGTGTAACACCTCTCTTCTAGCGAGTGTTTTCTTACCCTCCTAATAACTCTCTCTCCAGCATGCATAAAGTATAAAATGTGTTATGTCAATGTAGAAGTCTTGTCTTAGTTTTTGTTTGTATTTCCACAGGGTGTAGTGAAAGTAGGTGCAGTAGATGCAGATAAGCATCAGTCCTTGGGTGGACAGTATGGAGTCAGAGGGTTTCCAACTATCAAGATATTTGGAGCCAACAAAAACAAAGCAGAGGACTATCAGGGTAAATGTGATGTTCTTTCACGTGTTGCATGTCTAAAAACTTGCCTCAATACAGAAATTATGGTAGCTGTTAATTCTGTCTTGTGTGGTGTTTTCTTCCCATCTGGTGCTTATAGTCAGACAGATGGGTGGGACTTGTTTGACCGGATTGTCCTTGTGTGGGCTAACAGTCTCACCTGCAGTTTATAGTTGGTGGAGGTTGACAGGCAGTTCCAAAGAGTCATTCCTTTCTTCTTGTTTACTGGGAGCTTGCCAGAGTCACCCCCAATCAGGTAAGGTGTAGTTAAAAAAGTGAAGTCAATCCTGCTACTTGTGTTTAAGTCATTGATGTCCCACCACCAGTACCATATCACTCATAGCCCAGTCTTTTCTGGAAGAATCCTTGGAGTGAGGGAGTATTAAACTTGTAATTAAGTCAGTGGCCTGCCTTAAACTGGCTTTTTGGTGCTTTAATCGCTCATTTTACTGCATTGCAGGTGGCAGGACAAGTGATGCCATTGTCGATGCTGCTCTAAGTGCTCTTCGGTCACTGGTGAAAGACCGTCTTAGTGGCAGAAGTGGAGGATATAGTTCTGGGAAACAGGTATTTGAGGGAATGTGTGGGTTTGTTTTCAACTGGAGGCAGTACTGTACAGAAAATCAGAGCTTGTGCTCCTGACTCTGTTCACAGAATGGTTGAAGTTGGAAGGGACCTCTGAAGGTCGCGTAGTCTAGCCCCCTGCGCAGTGCAAGGGCGACTAGAGCAGGTTGCTCAGGGCTGTGTCCTGTCAAGTTGCGAGTATCTCCAAGGACTGAGACTCCGCACAGACTGCACTCTTTGGGCAACGTGTTCCAGTGTTTGACAACCCTCACAGTAGCTTTCCCTTATGTTTAAATGAAATTCTTGTATTGCAACTTATGCCCTTACTTTTTGCCCTGTCACTGGGCATTGCAGAGAAGAGTCTGCCTTTGTTTTCTTTACTCCCCTCCACTCGGGTGTTTATATACGTGGGTAGGATCAACGCTGAGCTTTCTCGCTTTCCAACTGAGCAATCCCAGCATTCTCAACCTCTCATTGTATGTCAGATGCTCAAAGCCCTTAATCAGCTTTGACCCTTGACTGGACTTGCTCCAGTGCATGTATGCCTCTTCTGCTGGGGAGCCCAGAACTAGACCCAGCACTCCAGATGTTTCACACAGTGCTGAGCAGAGGGAAGGATCACCTCCCCAGACCACCTGGCAACTCTACCTGAAGCAGCTCAGGAGGCTGTTGGATGCCTTTGCCACAGGGGTGCATTGCTAGTTCATGATCAGCTTGCTCTGCATTAGGACTCCCAGATCCCTCTGAAAAGCTGCTTCCAACTGGTGAGTCCCCAGCATGTACTGGTGCATTAGGTTATTCTTCCCCAGGTGCAAGGCTTTGCATCTCCCTTTGAATTTTTAGGTCCTTGTTAGTCACATTCCCCAACTAGTTGAGGTATCATTTGCTTGGTCCTAGTCTGAGCTAGATGGGTAAGTTTCTTTTAATTTGGTTGTGTTCTTCTGAGTTGGCTTGCTGGGTTTCTGTTTCTCCCTGAAGGTAAGTTGAAAAGCTTCTGGCTCCTACTACTGTTTCTAAATTGTGGAACAAGTACAGTCCAACATCCTCAGGTTGGCCAGATAGAAGACCCGGGTGGACTGTACTCTATAATGTGTACTGCAGTTGCACATGTGTGTTCTGCCTGGAAACCAGGGCAGAGTGGGGTGGGAGAGTTGGAGAGTGCTTTGTTGTTGGACAGATCAGAGCATGAAGAACTGGGGAAGTGTTCCCACATCTTCTTGTTAGTCAGTTTGACCTAATTTCTCTCTTTTTTTTTTTTTTTAAGAGAAGGTTCACTTGCTGTTTCTTGAAAGTGCTGTGGGAGTAGGCTGTGTGTGTATTGTCAGTTCTAAAATGGGAAGTTGTATGACCTAACACTGCCTGTTTTGTATCTTGTTCAAATTAAGAGCATTTGGTATGACATGACACACAGGAGATCGCTTGTGCAGGAAACCAGTTTTGGTTGCTTCTTATGCGAGAGTCTGTTTGTTTCTTACAGAGCCGAGAGAGCGGAGGCGGAGATAAGAAGGATGTGATTGAGCTGACTGATGACAGCTTTGATAAGAACGTCATAAATAGTGACGATGTGTGGATGGTGGAGTTTTATGCCCCATGGTGTGGGCACTGCAAAAAGTAAATGAGGCTTTTCTTTGACAATTCATTTCCCATTAGCGTTCATTTTTGTGCGATACCCTTAATCCCCTAAGAGACCTTGCATTGCTGGTGTATCAGAAGTGGGGGGCTCTGTAAGGTGTTTTTTACAAAAATGTGTGGCTGCTTCTGCTCAGAGCACTGTGGTGCTTCTCTAGCTGCACTGTTCCTCAGCAGTAGAATTCCAGTGGAAAAAAGATCCAGAAGTTATGCTGACCTTTTCATTCCTTTAGATGCAGGACTTCAGTCTCATTTGGAGTAACCCTCCTAGCTGTCATTCTCTGCAGAGACTTATTTTTTCCCTGAGTGGACTATGCTACATAATGTTGGAATGTTGTCTACTTTTGTTAGCTCTAAGAGAGTTTAGAGCATAATCTTTGTCTTTCAGCCTGGAGCCAGAATGGGCAGCCGCTGCCACCGAGGTGAAGGAACAAACAAAGGGAAAAGTAAAGCTGGCTGCAGTAGATGCAACAGTCAATCAGATGCTGGCAGGCCGATATGGGGTGAGTGTGCTCTGCAGCAGTTACAATTTCCTCTCCATCTCTAGTACGTCGTATTTTCGTTTAATGCTTACTAAACTGTCCCTTAATCTGGTACCACTTCAATGTTTTGTGCTGAAAATAACATTAAATGACACATACCATTTTTCCACAAATAACTCATTCCTGAGTGTCAGTAACAATATAAATAGAGTGAGAGGAACGGAATAAATCTGGATGTTGCTGATGAAAAAGGCTGTTTATTTGCATAAGACAGGTCACTCCTTTCAGACTGTTTGTATGCTGACTGGATGTCTCCAGAACCCACGCATGTGCCTGTACATTTTGGAGTCAGTTCTCAGGGATCACTCTGACAATATTAGCTGCCCAGATTAGCTATGCTGTGGGCCCAAAGTGAACTGATATTCTGTAATTTTTTTTAATACAGTACAGGGAGCTTATGGTGCCCTGCTTAGTTTCCTTGTGAGTGCACGTGGCAGCAGTCAGTAGGAACACTGAACAAGTTCTACTGGAAGTGTGGCAGTGAGAGCTTAAGGTCCGCTTGTTGCCATATGGGCACAGTGGTGTCTCCCCACAGACAAATCAGGGAAACTAATGTCTAAGAAATACGAAGAGTTAAGATAGTCCTGCTGGTACTTAAACCTGCAGTGCTTGGTGCATCTAAACCAAGATGAAACCGTGGCTGATTTGTCAGGCCTCAAACCTGAAAAGTGTTTCAGTGTATGTTAACCTTGTTTTGAATTGTTGCACAGATAGGAAGGTACAAAATTCTCTAAATTTAGCCATAACGTGCTGTGAGACTTGATTCATGTAGATGTTAAATCTCTTCCTTTTCTCTTAATCTAGAACACATTGGCGTAGCAGATAACTTCCACCATAAATATGCAGAGTCACTTGAGCTGATGGCTTAAACTTGTCTTGCAGATTCGTGGATTTCCCACCATTAAAATCTTCCAGAAAGGAGAGGACCCTGTTGATTATGATGGTGGCAGAACTAGATCTGATATCATTGCTCGTGCACTGGATCTGTTTTCTGATAATGCACCACCACCTGAGCTCCTGGAGGTACCTCTACATCATTTTCTCAAATTGCTTTTCCATCACAGGCTTTGCAGCAGTTTTTACAGGGCTATATTAACTGTAAATAAGTTACAGCCTAACTGTGCTGCTTGCACACTGTTTTGCAGCAGAAAGTCAAGGATGATAAATCTGATCATTCATCTCTGTTTAATTTTTACTGTGAATTTTTAGTTGACTGAAAGGTTGTCAGAATTGATACAGTGAAGGCGCTGACAGGATGGTACCACGGTGTCTGAATGCTCTCTTGAGGAAGGAGTGAAAAGAGTGGGTTCTGTGCCCCATCTTTTTTCTTACAAAAGGGCAGGGTTTTGTCATTTGTAAGCTGTCATTAGGAGCTGCATGAGGCTTGTCCAAAAAACTCCAACCTCTGCGTGGTGACTGTGATGTTGGTAGATTTGAAACAGTGATCAGTTGTCTCCAAAGTGGGGTGTATGCAAGACAATCCATTGGGGTGCAGGAAGAAAAAAAAAATTGTACCATTAATAAATCGGAAATGTTTTTTTTCATCTTTGTCATTCTTTTAAAATGCGTATTTTCTGTATACTTTATAATGTACATAATGTTAGTACAGCAGTACATGCATATAATTGATACGTATCTATATATTGGGGCTGTGTGCGTAGATATTTTTTACTGGTAGTGGTGCACAAAGTTTGGAGACAACAGATGTAGAGAAATGGTTTGATTCCTTTTTAAGGTATACCATGCAAAACGGTATTGCTTTGTTAATGTCAATTAAATGTCCTCACCTTCAGCGAATGCTGCACCCTGCTGGCTCTCCCTGTGCCAGCAGTGCCATGAATGACACCTGCAGGCATATGCGTAGGTGTGGGTGTGCTGTGTCCAGCCCTGGTCCAAGGACAGTGATTTTAAGCAAGAAGTGACATCTTACTGGGCTCTCTGTAAGCCTTATTTGGTACTACTTACTCTCCTGTTGCTGCACCTCTCAACAGAAGAATTTGTGAACTCTGCAGTTAGTCTTCTGTTGGGGGACCAGTGAAGTAGGAGAGGCCTGTAAGCTTTTGCGTCAAGTGGTTTCAGTGGTTACTACCTTGTGGGATGGAGTTGATACGCGGTTGGAGGGAAGTGCAGTCAGAGCTGGGTAACCAAGTCTTACTCTCATTGACTCTCTGCCACTTTCTTCTAGATAATTAATGAAGATGTTCTGAAGAGTATCTGTGATGCTCATCAGCTCTGCATCATTTCTGTCCTGCCTCATATTCTTGACACAGGTAGACATACAAGCAAGCAGACTTCTGTATGAATTTGTCACTTAAAGCACGTAGTTGTGTTTTTCAACTTGTCCAATTCTGTCTTAACAGGAGCTTCAGGGAGGAATTCTTACCTGGATGTCATGTTAAAAATGGCTGAAAAATACAAAAAGAAAATGTGGGGGTAAGTGTCATTGCAGACTTGTCTTCTTGGAGAAGATGTGAGCATTTTTAGAAGTAACAGGATAGAACTTGTATGACAGTGATTTATTTGCAGATAAGAGTTGTTCCTTGTTAGGGATAGTAAATCTTGGTATTTCACTAACTGTACTGGGGGGGGGAATGCTGTGGCTTTAGAATAAATTGCCGATTTTTTTTCTTCTCATCCACCTCTCAAATCCTGCATTTACAAGTGATATCTAAGCATCGATGAGATCAGATTAAGCATCTTTTACTCTTGTCCTGAATGCTAAAATATTTTAGGACAGTATTTATCCAGTTTCTTTTGGAGTCTTTTGCTGATAGGTGAGTCTGCCAGTATGACTGCTGAATTCTCAAAAAAAAACCCAAAACAAACTGCAGTTATTAACAGGTTTCATGCTATCAAAGAAGCAGGCCAGCAGGCTTTGCCTTTTTTCCTTCTCTTCCTTTCAAGCAGAGATTAGGATCTCTGGGAGCTGTCTGGGAAGTGAAAGTTGTTCTGACACATTCACTGACTGCTGTGAAAAGGGGACAAAATGGCGTGAAAGCCTCGGTGAAAATGCTGAGATTGGCTTATTCCAGAGGTTCCTGAGGGGACTTACTAAGCATTAGAGGAACTGAGACCTGACCAGTGAGGAACCAATACTGAGTGAAGTACTGGTCTTGCAGTCTTTGGCTAGAAATCTCTACAGTGGGAATTGGGCAGTACTTTGTCAAGTTTAGATCTGTGACCTGAGCCGTTTTAAACCTTGCTTAATATAGGCTAAAGTGTAGCAATTTGTTCAGACTGGCAACCTAGCTCTTTTCCTGGACTGTCTGCCGTGATTTTTCTGCTGATCCAGCCTTCAATGGCTGTGAGTGTGGGGCTGGCCTAGAGGTGCCCTTGAGGTGCTGTTTCTTCTGTTACGTGGTTGAAGATCAGAACCCTGCTGACTTCGGTAACAGTGGGATCAATTGACACTGTCAGGGGCAATTCAGAGCCCAGCTTCAACATTGCAAGATATGTGTGACTTCTAAACAGTTGTAGTGCCCGAGTTGTTCATTTTATATTTTGTCTTTTCCTCAAGGTGGCTGTGGGCAGAAGCAGGTGCTCAGTCAGATCTTGAGAGCTCTTTGGGGATTGGAGGCTTTGGGTATCCAGCAATGGCAGCTGTTAATGCTCGGAAGATGAAATTTGCCCTTCTGAAAGGATCATTCAGTGAGCAAGGGATTAATGAGTTTCTCAGGTATGGAATCTTTAAGTGACTTAAATCTTTCTGCAGCTGGTGCTGTGACTCTATAGGCCAAAATCAGGCTCTCCTGGATCAGATGAGGCTTGCACAGTTAAGAGAAATAAGATGACAAGCATTCACTGGAGTGAAGGAATGATTTCAGGGAGGATTGCAACTAATAAAGCAGTCTCTACCTTTTTGTGGTGGACAGAACTAAGAAGTTGGCCACTTAGACTTAAATGATACTTTTAGCACAACTTTTGAAAACAGTTTGGAAACAGAAGTGGGCTTTGATCTTGAAAAATTCTGATTCCCTGGTAACCGAAGAAATTTGGTAATCAATATTATTTAATTCAAACAGTGCATTCTGATTAGTAATTGGAGAGTTTCCGATTTGGGAATCTAAATGGATGCTGCTGAGGTTCTTGAGGTTGTGTATGTTGCTGTTCATCTTTCTGGTTTGGTCTAGTCCTGTCTTCCCCATTCCCCTAGCATGTGATAAACTAATTGGCGGAGCTGAAGCAGTCCATCCAAAAAGTCAGTAGCTTTCTGCTCAGCTCAAGTTCCCTGAAACTGTCTCTTTGTGTAGCTGCGCAAGAGCTGGTGCTGAGAAGAACTGAATGGGGAAGGGGAATGGGGGGGAGGACAGAAGGTGGCAGCAGCACTGAAACAGAGCAGCTAAACTTAGACTGTTAACTAAGCATGGTCAAAGTGAAGTGGGAACTCTGGGTAAAATACCAGCTGCTGTAAGGTGTGAAAGAGCCTTTGAGAGTTTACATTAGCAGTGTTCTTTCCATGTCCTGGCTTGGAGAATGGCAGAGGACAGTCAGAATTGCAAAAGGAAATACAAGTCTCTCCCCAGCTTGCCATAAGAAACACATTAATGGAATTCTGTTTCAGCTGGATTAATGGGAGCAATGCTATAATCTCTTACCTGTGCAAGTGATCAGACTTCTTAATGTCAAAAAGGGAAGGTTCTCAGAGTAAAATTTAGGATTCATATGCATGAAGAGTAATACCAGACAGTCTGTGCTAATGCATGTGAGAGAAATGTCTGCCTTTCTCAGACATGGCAAATGCTCTTAGTCTATAAAATCGATCTGAGTGAAGCCTCTCCTGGTGAGGGTGGATAGTGCTTTCAGGGCATAACAACCAACTTAACAGCTTATATTGCATTAGATAATTAGTTTGGTATTGTCTTACTACAGAGCAATACTTGCTGTAATAATCTCTTACTTCACACTTCAGCTCAGCTGTGCTGCCTAGAGAAAGCAGTACAGTCACAGCTGGTGTAGCTGGCTGTTAACTCAGCTTGCTGCGTGCAGCTTTTGTAATCTAATAGGCAGTCTCAACAGTGTTGACCGAAAGTAAGAATATTGGCACTGAAAAGAGCATAAAAAGCATCAAAGTGGTAGACTCCACCTAGGGAGGAATGCTTATTCAATCTTATTTGCCTTCCAGAACTGAAATTATGGGCTGCTCTTGGAGTTGCCTCAAGTGATACACCACACACTGTTAAAGGGGCTGTATTTGTTCATGAGTGTTACAAGGGACACTGCTGAAATACGAAACAGTGTAGCTCACACAGTTTGTCTCTTTGGATCCAGCTGTAAATTTGCAGTGCTGCTTTAAGGGCTCTTTGTCATTTCCTGCTAATCAATTCGAAAAGCTTTTGCTTCCAGACAGTTTAGATTTCCTTCAAGAGATGCAAGCAGATTTCAAAACTAACTTCCCTTTATCTGAAGCAGGCACTGTTCCAGGTGGATGGAGAGTGGAAAAATTTCTTAAGCATAACTTCTACTTTTTTTTTTTCTCAGGGAACTTTCTGTTGGTCGTGGCTCTACAGCACCAGTGGGTGGTGGAGCTTTCCCTAAAATTCATTCAGTGGAACCTTGGGATGGCAAAGATGGTGAGGTAAGAGGTGCTCCATCTCTAGAAGTGCTAATGATTTGCTAGGTTCAGAAGTGACTGGACAGAGTGGCTAAGAACTGGCAATGTGAAAATCCTTGTTCTTCAAAGATTGTGGCAAGCTGTGTTTGATTTCCCATTATCTAAATCCTGCCACCAGACCAAACACCAGATTAATCATCTGACATCATGGACAGATTCTCCTGCCTAGCTGTTAGGATGTAATCTGAGAGCTGAATCCCTTGAGACCGAAATGTGTTATTGCCCATGCTGAGTAAGGGATGTGGTAGTGTATGCATTCAAGACCTGAACATTTGTAGAGGCTTTGGTTCTGCAATATGCTGACCTTACCATCAGTCTTCATATCAGATAGTTTGTAAGGTAAAGCCTGTGTAATAAGACAGTGATTGAGTATGTTCACAGGGATTGAGTATGTTTTTAAGGTTCAACATTGCTGTATAAAATCAAGTTACTACAGTCCTTTGATCTACTTCAGATGGAATTAGGACATAGAATATGGTAGTAGTTTTGTTACATAGTTTATCTGTCTTTGCCTTTATCTGGAGTATATTTTTTAGTAGAAAACAACCTTCTCATCTACGCTCTGATCACTTGTCCTGTGCTTAACGTGCTTTGAATTCTTGTGAATGAAAGATGACAGGTGGGAGCTTTACTCTCAGGATGAAGTGAGCATCTTTCAAAGTCACACGTGCTCAAAACCTTCCCTTTTCCACAGCTTCCGGTTGAAGATGATATTGATCTCAGTGATGTGGATCTGGATGACTGGGATAAAGATGAGCTGTGAGATCTTCAGGAAACTTCTTGGGAGAGTTTGCGCAGCAGTTTGCAACCCGGTTCACAATCAGATGGATATTCCAGTGGCCTTTTTATGGAGAAATAGCATGTGACACACTGTGCTATTTGATGCACTGCAGCAGCAAACTGTATGCATCTCAAGAAAACATTGGAGAAATTCTATGAATTGTCATAACCAGTAAACTTGATTGTATTCTGTGTAACAAATATTTTGAGGACAACATGGATATTTCTTTGGAACATCTTGGTTTTTATTTTGTGGATAGTGTGCTCTTTGAGTGTTACTGGAGGCTGTTAGTGTAACCAATTTTAAATGTGATTTTTTTTTTTTTTTTCATGGCAGTGGAACCTGGTCAGCTTCTGTTCCAACTAAAGAATAAAACAATATTTTTGACACACAGTGTTAGTCTTGTATGGAGTACAAAGGTGCACATGGTAAAAGCTATCCCATTTTGGATGACTCTTGAAAAATGAACTGTAGAATAGAGAGGCTGGTGTAGAGGGGAGTCCTAAACCACCCCCTTGCTGTGAACCATCTTGGCAGTTTGGCCTAGAGCCTGGTTAGATGGACAGTTTTAGTCTAAATGCTCTTTAGTCTTCCTTTTCCTATTCCTTCTCAGGGGCTTTCTCTTTCTTTGTGCCAGACTTTGAAGATCATTAAAACAGAGGGAGTGGGGTTGCTGCTGCAGTGGGAGACACTGGGTGCTGTTGGCCTTTTCCCCAGAATTAGCAGTGAAGCTGATCTCCATTTTAGGGCATGAGGATTTCCAGGTGCTAACAGAAAAACTCCATGGTGCTGTCTCCAGCAAATTGGATAACATTTCTTCGCTTCCCATCTGGCATTATTTCCATTTGAAATTGCTATTTCTTTGGAAGGGGAATCAGGACTGGGAATAGGGATGGCTACTGCTGCTTTTTTTTGAATAAAAATACTATTATATTTTGTTGTTCTCCATGTCTTATGTATCGGTGTGTAGTGAAGTGACCCTCGTGTGATCAGCTTGTTTGTAAGTAAGGAATGAAGGAACTGAAAGTTTCCTCTCCTTGCAAGGAAATAATATGGGTCGCTGTCACCTGGTGTCTGTAAGAGATGGCCCATGCCTTGTCCCTGTGAAAGGCAGTATGACAACCACTGGCAGCCAGTGGTAACTTGGCTGCTGGTTTGGGGCAGGAGATGTGCTCCAGCTCTAAGTCATCCCTGCAGATGAGATCTAATGGAACTGTTTCAGCTGAAATGTCTGGGCAAAAACTAAACTTGGGACTAGAAGTCATACTACACTTGAGTTCCACAGCAATTTTGAGGATCTTTCTTCAGCTTTATTTAGATTTAAAAAAACTTTGGGTTTTGCTCTGATGCTTTCTTCTTTTTCTGTGTGTTTTTTTTTAAGTTTGCTTTAGTTAGAAAAACAGGACTGTGCACACCTAGTAGATCCATTAGCCACCACACTTTTTAAGTTGTTTTATTTCAAGTCCAATAGATATTCCATCTTTGTAACTTAAAAAAAAAAATAAATACTACCATAGTACCTCCTGCCTCTGAAATATGTTTTTGTAAGCCTATGAACAAGAGATACTTTGTTGAAGTTGCTGTGAAAATTACTGGAACTGGTGGGAAAATCTTATGTGATTATCCTGCTACAGCATCTGAATTTTAATTTTACTTTCAGCAGCTAAAGATTATTCTACATAACATTAGGTTCTTGAAAGCGATTAGATGAAGCTTGAGCAATTTTTTTAACTGCAGTCAAGAATACTGAGGTCAATCTTGAAGTAGACGTAAGGATAGTATTCTTGATTACTCAGCTGTAAGCCAGGGATGTCCATGCCAGGCTGCAAAAGGAAACAATATGACCTTAGTACCAGTAAACAAACTTGCCCAGGTCCAAGCTACAGTGGATTGGTTTTGTGCTCCTCTTCCAGCTGTGTGCTTGCTGTGCCTGAGATGGGAAATTCACCCTGGAGAATCTGGTGTTTGCTTGTTGTTTTCAGGCTGCCTAATGCAGAATTCACGCTTGGTTGTTGCAGGTTTATGAATGTGTATTGTAGCACTTCTGTGTGCTGCAGCTCTACAGCAACTCATTTCTTTCTCCTCCTTTCATGCACTGGGAATCTTATGCTTACTGGTTTTAGGCTGTTTTAACACTACTGGTTTATCCTAATTGTTTTATCCTAAATTGTTTGTGCACTCGAGATATGGGGAGGGAGAAAGCAAGTACCGCTGCTTGCTGAAGTCCTAGGTTGGGGTATTTAGTCAGTGACAGCCTTTTACAGGGGACGGGGGGTGTCACAGTCCTAGCATTTAGTTCTGAATTAATTTTTCTTGCCTGTCTTGATCTGAATGTTTTTAGAAGACTTGAAGTTTTTTACCTAGAGGAACTGACGTAATTGAGCTATTTCAGTCTGGTAGCTATAAAGAGCAGATGCTGTACCAGAAAATGTAAGCAATCTCTACACATCTCCATCATAATCTGCACCTACCTGTTACCCTAACCCAAACTGTAACCCCCGGGGATTAGAGCTGCATCTGGGGATCCCAGCATTGCAGGGTGTGAGGAGTTGCTTCCTCTGACCCCTGGACTGTAGAAACGTTCATTTGGCTACACCGCGACAAGCTACAGCATGTGCAGTCACAGTCAAAATACGTACATCCATTATACTTGCTGCTGCAACTTCATCCAGGTGCTTGAAGACCACGTTCAGGACATCTCTCAGGCGTTTCACAGATCTCCTGTTTGGCTGCAGCAGCATTGCTTGGAAATTCACGGGGAGGCCGTACCTTGAAACACACCAACACATGCGATCATCTGCTGGGAAGGGGCACGCCTTCCCGCTCCTGCCCTTCTCCTGGCACGCTGGCCGATGGTGCGCTGCAGTGCACGACCGTGGTGGTGGGTGCTGCCTCCTCAGCTGAAAGCGTTCTCCTTTTGAAGCCAAAATTCAACTACACAGTGTCTGTCTGTTTTCCGCTTCCCTGTAAGTGCCCCCAGAGAACTGTTTTTCATCAGCTTTGTGTGTCACCTTCTTATGGTCATCTGCATTGTCTCCCGTGAGCTGCTGGAGCGTGGTGTGTGAGGGATGTTCCCTCCCAGGAAGGAACTGCCCCAGGAAGAGAGCTGTACGTTTTGCATTCTACAGGAATTCTGCCGGCACTGCGTGTTAACCCACTTACCTCAGGACAGATTCAACAAAAACTCGCAAGGCTTTCACGTGAATCCAAGCCACAAATGCTTCACTGAAGTTCACTTTCAGCCAGCGCAGTAACGGGCCCTGGGAGAACAGACACGACAGCACCGTGATCCCCTCGCTGCGTGGAGCGGCTCCGTAGCCAACACCCCTGCGGCGCTACAGGTTGCTCAGATCATTCTCAGACAGTCTGTTAGTGGCTGCCGGTTTATCAGAAACTGAAAGGACCTCCAGCAAACTGTGTTACCTATCTTATGCCTCAGTCTTCTGGGCTAAATGGAGCTCGCAGGAGTCTGTTGGAACCATAGAGCCATTTCTGAGTGAGAGGTGCTTAGGCAAGCTGGTAACAATGGCTGTCATTCTACTGGGCCATCAACTTGATGTGCTACTTACATATTGTTGTTTCTTATCAGAAGCTAGTTTCATCAGCTCTTCCTTTTCACATTTCAGTTCCTTCTCATCAAAATAAAATTCTCGAACCATGAACCTAGAATTGAATGACACTTGTTCTCATAAGCTGTAGTCCAAACGATATGCACACTCATTTCTTTCATTCGTTTTACCTCTGGAGAAGCAGGTATGGGATGTTTCAAAGCTGCTAGCCATTTAACCAGTTAAAGTATGTGGAGGGTGGGAATTGAAGTCACCCGCAGAAAGCAAGCTTCCTGCTGTCAGTAGCACGAGAGCAAGGAGGACAATTCCAGGAGCTGTAGTCTGGTGCTTGAAACGCAGGATCCCTGTATCTGCTGCCACAGCTCCTTCCCACCCTGCCTTCTCAGTGGCTTTAAGGCCAGCAGCAGCCCAAACAGTAAAGATGTCCTAAAAACCAGTGGTGGATTCAGCTGTACTGCACACAGAACAGCCTCACCTTGTCCTCATCGTCTGCTTGCTAGCCTGCCCTGCCTCGCAGTCGGTGCTCCTTACCTGTTCTCCCTGGCTTTAGCCTTGAAGTCCTCCATCACTTTTCTAAACAAGGTGACAGTGAAGAGTCCTCCCTCTGCATCCTCAGCAATCATTCTGTGGGAGGGAAATCCACTGCTGTGACTGGACAGGGCAAATCCCTCATGCCGCCTTCACCAAAGGTAAGGTTCTTTTTTTCATTTATGATACTGAACAACACCTTGCTTTTCAACAACTGCTGTGACTGACATAGGGAGCACCGGCCATGCTGTCTCCAATGTAAAACTCCCACGAGTTAAGTTCATGAGGTCCGTCATATTACACACACATTCTGCCTGCCTGATTTTTCTGTGTTCCTGGTAACGTTCCCCCACTTCCCAAGCACTTGTCTGTTTGAGACAGGCAGTAGCACACAGCTTTCTTCTTTCTCTGTGCTTTCTGCTTCTTTCATTAGCGCTGTCACCTCTTGTGCCCTGGATCGGACCTCATGGTCTGCGTGAGCTGAGAAGTGGAACATTTAATTTCTAGGAAGGATTTTTTACTCCAGGTGAAAGGATAAATTAATATGGCATTTGCTAATGCAAAGGACAGTACACAGAATTATCCTATTCTACAGCAGGAAGCAATTAAAGATGCAAAGCTAGTGTTTGCACTTCGTAAAAAGTAGTTTCCATAAGTTCTATGTGATAGCGTGTGTCTAAATTATGCCTGGATTACTGTAAGAAATTGTTGGTCTGTTTTTACGCAGAAAGCAAAGGCCCTGGTTGAAAGTAGAAAGAACTAGATTGCTGGAAAAGGGAACAACAAGCTACTTGTAAAAATAACAGTGATGATTTTTTTTTTCTTTCATCTGCACTTCCCTTCAGCAGAGTAATTTCTGATTTCAACTGAGAATGAGACTGGGCAAATCTGTGTGTTAGCATGGAGCCATGTGTTAGTCAAGTGATTCGTTCCAGAATCCAGCAATTTGAGGGGCTGAAATACGGCAGGGATCTCTGAAACAAACAGGGACCTTAATGTGGAATTTCACTTACTTGGTGGAGCGAGGCACTACCATATCAGAGAGGGATTCATAGGTCTTCTGCCACTGCACGTAGCTTGACCTTTGAGCAACACAAAACAAAGCACAGTAAATAAATACTATATACTAGCAAGCAAACGTGTTGATAAATATAGTTGATTAAGCTAAGGCCTTAGGGTAGAAGGGTTGGAGCTCTTCGTGCTGGGTTATGTGATTAAGATACATTAAGCCTCTCCTGTCCTTTCCTAGTCACAGGCTAGGGACATGCTTCCCTCAACGCCGCACCCTCAATCCTCACTTTGGGTCTTGGCATGAGGAAGGGCCCAGAGCAGGAAGCTGATGGTGGGAAGAAGGTGGCTTTTGGCACGCACTTCCAGGCTGCCACCGCGTGTCCCGTGCTCCAGGACCCCTGCGCAAGCTGCCCCGATCCACGGGAGGTGCGGTGCGTCTGCGGTGTGCAGTCCCGAGCTGATCCGGGGCCACGCAGCGAACACGGCAAGGGCCAGCACTGGGAGAAAGGGGTCCAGGGATGGTGAGAGTTTGGAAAGCGAGAAGTCTCGTTTACAGGGGAAATCTGAAGGAATGTGCATATAATAAACTCAACAAATTTACCTCGGATAGCATTTTGGAACATGGCCTTCACAGATAGAAAAGTGATGGTACTGTGTGTGTGTGTTGGCACAGGGCTATCCAGAGAGGAGAAGTTTTGTGTAGGCTTCTGAGAAGGACATCACGTAACTTCACAACTGACGGTGATGGCAGTCAATCTACATGGAGGCACTTACGAATACACAGCCAGCAGAGGCCTTCTGAGTTTGACAGGTCTAATTCCTTTTATAAAGTGGCTAAGCTCCGGTAAGAATCTGTTTTTCTCTTTTTTTTAACTCGTACTACTATTCCTGCCAGAAGGCTGTTAGAGAACCCACTCTGTAGCCATTAAAAACCTACGTCCCGATTCTGTCCTGCTCCGAGTTCAGAGCAGTCTTTGTCTCTATCCTTTGCGCCAGCACCACCCTTGGCAGCAGCTGTTCTCCCCTCTTTGCGAAGCCCCAGCCGCGGCACTGGTGAGCTGCCCCAGCCTGACCCAGTACCGCCTGGATCCGGTGCTTGGGCCTGAAACTCAATGCCACCCCGAGCGCGCGCGCGCGCACGCACTATTGCCTTACTTTGGCACCACGACGAGCAGCGTGATAAGATACTCGGAATTCAGAACAAAGTCTTCTTTATGCACAATGTCTGCTAGCGTTCGAGTCAGCAGATTTCCCCTGCGGCGAAGAAGGCAAAGAAAAAATAACATTAGCAGGAACCCCGCAGCAGCACACTGGAGGTATTGTGCTGTGGGTATGGTTGCTAATAGTATACGGGGGTGTAGGGTTGCTAACAGTGTACCGGAGTAGAAGGCGGCCAGAAAGGAGGTGCTTCTAAAATGGCCATTTAGTTATTTTTACTGCAAATAAAAAGCATAAAAAAGCAACTGATACTGATGGCAGAATATTGGTGACTAGCACTAGGCTAGTTTGTGCCCTTGATGTGAAATTACACTGTTCTGCTGCTGTAGTTTCTACAGTAAGGGTGTAGATGCTTGGGCAGTGCACACCTGGAGTTACCACCACGCTCCCAGGCACTGCTGCATGTTGCAGGAGGCACCTGCCTTCCCAAGGCTGCCGGGTGAGCTGCCCGTGCGACCGTGCTGCCGTTGAACCAAGCAACATCAGTATGGACCTAAGCCATCAGAGCAACGCTGGCATACCCAGGCTGCCGTGGACAAGCACACAGCGTTACCCCCAGCTGCAGGGCAGTGGGAGCAGCAGTCTCCTGCGCAGGTGGGGTCTGCAGGAGGGGGTCTCTTCGCAGTCTAAGGCCACTTGATCACATTAAGTCCCACTGCTGACGCACACCTAGGAAGCGCAGACAGCTGGGGCTGGCCAGGCATGGCTGCTAGGCACTAGGTGTGTACGGGAGGAGAGCTGCTGCGCTCTCTGTCATTGGGCAGGAGTGAAGAAGGACCTAAACCAGTAGTTTTTGGTTTGAGGTGTGCTGTGCCAGTCTAAGCATTAATTAACTGGCCAGTAACATCTTATTAGCTGTTTGTTCAACCCAAGCTAGCTGGCACTGGTAGACACCAGAGATGCCAGCAGTTAAAGGTGAATGGGATGGTGAAAGGAAGATAGGCCTGGACCACGAGGTCTCCGTCCTTCTCCCTCATCACCTTGCCAGAGGCCTGGCACTGTTCACATTCCCCACACAGAGCTTCTGCCTCTCTCCAGGTGCTTAAAGCTGACATGGAAGCTGGAGAGATGCTGCAGGAGCGGGCTGGGAATATGAATGGTGCCAAGAAAAGGGAAATGGGAGCTAATGTCCCCTCCTCCCTCCCACCCATGACTATCCACATGCATGCAGCCCAGGACAAATGTGTCTCCACCAAGCTGGAAGCACAGGCCAGTGGTGCTGGCTGGCAGTGATGAGGCATGGACACAGGACCTCAGCAAAGAGAGGGTGAGATGTGACTGTGATATGGCTCTGCTGACCCTCGTGGGCACTGCAGTCCCCATGCTGAGCAGATCTCCACGAGGGACAGCGTGTTTTTGACAAATTCATTCTGAACCACCACCTGGAAGTATTTTTTCTGTGGTTTCTGGTTGGGTTCTGTGGAGTTGATACCAGGCATGCTCATTTTAGCTCCACATTCAGAATCAAATTCCAGCCACCCTGGGGTTTGGTTTGAGCCCCTGTGAGAATCTGCCTTGGCTAAAGGCTGGTTTCCAGGCAGGTGGCCACCCCGGCTGGCTGCAGTGCTAGGAAGGTGAGGACCAACCTGTCCTGTGCCCAGAGCAAGGGGCCTGAGTAGGAGAGTGGCACATACGAGCATGTGTTGGGCGAGGGCTTGCACACCATGCTCTAAGTCACTTTCAATTTACTACTTACTGGAATTTACTAATCTGCCCAGTGATACCCTGGAAAAAAAATCCAGGTATCAGCACTGACAGAGGTAAAGACCATAAGCGGTTGAAGAGAGGAGAGAGAACATTTGGGAGGCCCTTGACAGGGCATTACCTGGACCAACAGAATGACACAAAGAAAAGAAAGATGTAAGTGGGATGCTGGTGAGGTGCAGGAACAGGCTAGACAGAGCTGTTTCCTACGGGAGCCCTGCAAATGCTGTTCAGAACACAGCAAACAGCTCTGCCTTGCAAAAGAATCTACGAGTTAACCCAGCTGATCTATTTTCTGACTCCCTGAAATCTCAATAGAACAGTGCAGTGCATTTGGTTTTGACTGTTGCCAAGACTGTCTGCTCACGCTGCCAGTAGAATCCTGTTAGGAACCGCAGTCTTCCTCTGAGCTGATTTTAAGACATACTGATCTCACCAGCTTCCCCCCCCCGCCCGTCTTCGCCCGGGTCTGTAGATGCTCAGCATGCCCCGAAGCCAGAAAAATGTGTTCCCAGCGGGACACACCCGGCCCACGGCACCGCAGTGGGTGTGGGCAGGCACTGTCCTCAGCTCGGCGCGCTCCCGATGCGAACAGGCGGGTGCGAGACTTACACCGTTTTTTTCTCCAGGCTTTGCAAATTTCCTTTGATGTTGTTGTACGCAGCTGATCGGGTCTTTAGGTCTGTTTCTATCTGAGTCACTTGCTAAAACCAAGTAAAAATAGTAAGTCAACCCGGTGCTTGAGGTGCTGTCCTCACCCCCCTCCTGCTATCCCTGTGCCTGGACTCAGCCCCTGGTACAAGCGCCCCGGCTGCGGCCGAGAGGGAGCTGGGTCAGAGCTGCCCTGCGGCAAAGGCCTCTGCAGAAAGCCGGAGTCAGCTCGCTGCCGCTCCGCGTGACAGCTGTGCCTAAGGAGCCAGTCATGGTGCCATTTGTCATCGATATTGAACATGAGGCCTTCCTGAATGGAGTGACAGGGTTAATAATTCATCCAGCCTGCAACGCGTTTGATTTCGTGTCAGGCCAACAATTTCACAAAAGAACTCCAAAATGGAGAATAATATGGCTGTATATAAAAACAATAAAATATTACAACGAAGGGGATTAAAATGCAGAAAGCACGTCAAGGTACTCTAGTAAATCTGATAAAGGGCCACATACTTACAGATTGGATAGGTTTAAGTATATGATTCATTACTATTACAGAAGAAATTAAAATACTATCAACGCCTCAGTGCAGAGTGTGTGCTTCTGAGCGTGTTCCTGCCCAAACCACAGGCAAAGCTCTCACTGACTGCCACGCAGGAGGGACCAAAAACTACCAACAGACATGCTTCCCCATGCTGACATCTTTGTACGATTTGATGCACGATTTACCTTTGCTAATGCTTCTGAGATATTCTTCAGCGGCTGCTTTATGGGATATTTGGCCATGTCCCACTCAAACCGTGTCAGGTAGCTGATCAGGTCAACTGAAAATACAAAGAGATGCATTAAAGCAGACAGTTTACCAGATGGCAGGTCAAAGTTTGGGTAGTAGTCCCCAGCTATAGCCTAGGTATAATTTTGATTAATATTAGCGATGGGTGTGAACCAGAAGCCCACCTCATAGAAATCCTCATAGAAATTTGATCTAGATCAAATCCACACAGGTCATATGCCCAACCTAATCACCTTTCTAAACATCTCCAGACTTAGAAATTGAACCAGAAATCTTTTCTGCATTACACCTAACAGTATAGAATAAGCATTACTGTAAAATTAGCTGTATCAGCAGGACACAGCAATGTGCAGCCGTTCCTCTTTACAGCAGAAACAGGTCCACGTAACCTCAGTTGTGATTATTGAAACATGTCTGAATTAAATCCCGGCAAGAGGTATCAGAAAAATACTTTATGCCCAGGACTAGCAGTAATACTCCAGACTGTTGAGGTATTAAGAGCATAGCTGATGTCACTTCAAGCTCACTAGAAATCAAGTCAAGCTCTCACTAGAAATCAAACCAATTCAGGTGCAATGGGGAATTCCTCACTGACTGCACACAGAGCTCCCCCTCTCACACAAAGCTACACAGTATTTCTCTAAATGGATAAATGTAGTCACAGCATGCAACAACAGCAAATCACAGCAAGGCCCTGTGCATGCAGCCCCCCAGAACAAGGCACCTTCGGACCTCGGGGAGCCATGGCTTCTTCCCAGAGTCAAGGGGAGATGACACATATGACACCCAGCTCCTAGAACAGGATCGCGCTGTTTCACTCTGTTCGAAGACCAAGGCTTCTTAACATCAGAAAACCTTAAGGCTTGGTACATTATGGTACCAAATAGTTCTCCTCTCGCAGCTCATGAAATCAGAAAGCTCTTTGCCGGAATGCTGAGAGCCCTTAGGATGCCAAACACATATGCTCTTGGGCGACTTTATGGGGTGGGATAAAGTCACGCATCCTGCCATGACAAGCTGGGACTGTCCCCCAGCAGGCTAAGGAGGCTGGAGGAAGGCAGCAGGCAGGGTCTCAATGTCTAGAGAAAGAGGCCAGAGGCACTGTCACCTGCAAGGTGGGCTTCCTTCCAGACCAGGAGGGTAAACACAGAGGACATCTGGGAAGTTGCTCTGGGGAGATGAGGAGCAAAAGAAGCTCAAGGTGCCAAGTAAAAGGAGGGACATGCTGGGGCCGTTCAGTGCTCTTTGCTGCCTTGTCCAGAGAGTTAATTCAGTCCCACAGCGAGGTCTGAGCATAATTTCTTGAGGGCTGGACTTCCAGGGTGTGGGGAAAAGTATGAATCGAGATGCATGAGAAGGAATGTGAAAAGTTGTGTAATTGCCACACTACCAGGCTGAGGGTACTACCCTGTCTCGTGACACCGAACACCCTTGGCAGGAGAGCACTATCCTTTCCACAGACTCCTCTCACCCCACAACAGAGTCAGTTTACCCTATTAGATTTCTAAAGCATTGAAAGTCTTATGTTAGGAGGAAACAGGCTTCTTAGCACAGGATAAAATGCCTGGGAGGCAGAGAGCACTGGCATGACTGTGTTCTCCCCCTCTTTCTTTGAAAACCACAGCTCTGTAAACCTTCTCCACATCCAATGGACAGAAGTCATGAGGCAAATACCCAACCCTCCCTGCTAAGGTCTGATCGGGAATCAGCAAATCCTCCTGCACAGGGAGGGTGTGGGAAGGGGGCAGGACTGCAAAAGGCAGGGAGAGCTATCACACAGCTCCAGCGTGCGCAGCTCTACGGCAGTGCTTGTTCATGGTCACCAAGATTTCGTCCCACTGCCTCTCTTCCAAGCTTTCTTGCTTAGGCTTTGCTAAATTCAATGGGAATGAAACCTGCAAAGAGCATGGCTGTGCAGAGGAGCAGTGTATTCACAGGCTCTTCAAAGGCAGGCACTGACCCATATGTAGCTGAGGAGATATGGAAGTTCCCTGAAGACTGTCACGCGCCCTTTCTATCCCCGCATTCCTTGAATCTCAGCGGAATCCACGTTAGGCAAAGCGCAGCCTGAGTTCTCGGCCCATTTTACAAGTTCACTCTCCAGCAGTGCTCTGGCACCGGTGCAGTTCCGTTAAGCAGCCTGATCTTGGGGATGGCACAAACTGCTGTGAACACACTAGCAGAACTGAGCTTATAATGCCAAGCAGTCCAAGCAGTCCGTGCTGCTCCTGGAACGGGACCCCTCATTTATGGAACCTGTCAAGTCACTTCTAAAAGACTTCCCATAGCTGCCCGTCCAGCAGAGATGCTCGTACCTAATCCAACGCGCTCGCAGCTGCCCAGGAACCCCACAGCCTGAACCTCTCGTAACTCTTGATTTGCTCACCCAGCTCCAAGAGGCAATGTGAAATACTTTCCCTTCAAAACCATTAATTCTTCAAAATTATTATGCTTCCCATTTTGCTTTGTTTTGAGCTCATTACAAAGAATGGAGTTATTCCACCACTTACCAAATTTTAAAATTCACTTGGGTTTAACATTACTATAAATGGAACAGAATTCGGTCCAAATCTTTGGAGAAAAGCTTTACTTACATTTCATATTTTTTATTCTGTCATAAGCCAGAAAGCATTCCCTGCTGTTGTGATATACTAAAATTCCCCTTATTACACAAACACACGTTTTCCTTCTGCAAGAGAGACATCTCCATGTGGCTTCTTCCAGCTGTTGCTCACTGGAAAGTAGCGTGTGTGTTCACTTAAATAAAAGTGCCATATTTTCTGGTACTTTGCATTTTTCTTCACACAAATCTAACCAAACAACTGTTAGACACACAGCCACCACTTTCATCAGGCAGTGGACCAAACTGCTGTCAGGCATATATACAACTGAGCTAAAATCAGAAAACTTGTATAATTTAAAACACAGTTTGAGTTGGGATGGTCTAATAGTCTGAAACAGGACCACGCAGCAAGAAGTCGTGTCTTAAAATTTTGTTTCTGATTTCACCACTTCGAGGAAGTCTTCAACTTCAGGGTCCTTTTGCTAACGAGAAAGGGGAAGAGGGAGAATTTGTGCAGCAAAGTTGCTGCTGCTTATGTAGAATGATTCTGGAATGTATTAAGGAAATCCTCCTATACTAAAGCTGACTCATTTTTTTAAGATGCAGTCAATAATCTTGGAAAGGTTAATGTTTTAGTTTAATATGATTTGTTCGGATGACCAAATCCAATCAGATGATAGAAACTAGTAACAAATACAATTTCCACTCCCTTCTGTTGCAACACATGCAGAGTTGACAGGAAAGAAAAATGGTGTAAAAATAGGAAACAAAGGAAATAAGTGAAACCTGTTGTTTCTCAAGTCATAGGGATATCGTGATCGAGCTACGAGGCTGTTACTTGAGAAATCCATCGTAACCTGATCACTGTATCTCTACAACCAGACCAAGACTTGTCTCTAGCACTAATACACACCAATGCATGCTTGTAACACCACCGCAATCATCAATCCTCAACATACTTTTTAGACATTTCATTTTATCCTTTACCCCTGAAACACAAGAAGTGGGATTATTGTACCTGTCAAGCAGTTGCACTCATCAAATGTCAGTCTTATTTCATGCAAGAAGGACATCTCCAAATGAACTTCCTCCCCATCCTTTACTCGTACAGATCTGAAGAGCAACACTGCAGACACTCAAAGGGCGATGGAGTGTGCACTGTTAGTTTATTTATATGGCAGAGTTGCTCGACAACCCCGTCACTAGCAGGGGTAACACATCCACCTTCACTGTACTTTTCCAGGATAGCTGGGGAGAAATTTGCTCTGAAACGCACTCAGGGTCTAATGAAAGGTGCAGAGATCTAGGAGCCATCAGTTCCTAAATGTTCATTTTGTCCCCAGTGCAGGCTCCCTTTAGGGCTCTGAGTACCATACCAAAGGGTGAAAGTTAGCTCACGGAGGTTATAAAAACACCACATGGACTGCTTAGCGATGCTACAGGGGAGCACAGGGTAAGGTCATGGGCTCCCAGGAGAGCCCCTGCTGTCAGTGCCTGCTCTCCTCCTCTGCCATGCAGCTGCTGCCAGCCAGGGCAGGACACCACCGAAGGACATTTCCTCCTCACACGAGCAGCACGTGCACCACCTCCTACCAAGCAGGAGCAGCACATGTACCACCTCCCAACAAGCAGGAGCAGCACGTGTACCACCTCCTAACAAGCAGGAGTAGCAGGTGCAGGTCCTGCCAGCCCTGGGCACGGCCTCGTGAGTGCAGCCCTGGCTCCATGTTTCGGAGCTGTTGCCTCACATGTCCACCTGTGACGCCAGAAGTCCACAGTTAACCACGCGATCTATCCCAGCCCTGCAGGAGGGAAGGCAAACCACTAACAGATCACTGGCAGATGTCGTGCAGCCATGCAGAATGAGATTTAGCTGTGTGTAAGAGCTCAAGCCCATACAGGGCACAGAAAGGTGCTAGGTCACTTCAGGAGGGAGGAAGGATGTCTCCTGCTTTCCTCTTCGCAGCTCTGGTGTCAGAAACTAGCTCAGTACTAGACGCTGAACACTGTCCTGGAAGCCAAGTTGGCACTGGATAAAGCTGCTGCTTTCCCAGAAAAATGGGAGCAGGCTAGATGTGTTCTTAAACAATGTTGCTGATGGCTGTCCTTTCTAATGTGTGAGTGTTTCAATTCCACATGTTCATATTCTTAAGCAAATAAAGGCAGCATCAATGCATTAAAAAAACCCACATTCACAGCACCTACCTCCATTGGCCAGAAGATTTTCCTGGACTTTGTCTTTCGAGTCCTCCATAACTTCTCCTATGTACTGGGCTACTTTCTTTATTACACTTAGGCGTAAGAAGAGAAGCTTTGTTAGTGAAGAAACAAAGTGAATATAAAACAGTTGCTACAATGATCTGATAAACATGGAGATGCCCAAACAAAACACTTCTGAAGCAAGGCAGGTCAATTTGCATTTCAAATAATGATAAACAACCTATGGCATACTGCAGAACTAAATGCCTTCTTTTTAAATACAATGATGTCTGCAAACACATAGGTAATAGCATCTCCCCAGTGCTCTAGACTTCCAGAAGATCAAGATTCAGTCTTCTGTGTACTCATGACACTCATAGCAGAAACCAGAAGGCAAGAAACCCATATTTGAAACTCCAGAGATGATGGAGGAACAAGAGGCTGCACACAGGCTAATGCTGGCTGAAAATCTGTTCCATGGGATGCTAAATAAAGTCTTATGGCTTGCTGATACAAAGTTCTTACAAAGTACTCGGAGGAAAACAATAATGTTCTTTTGTTTCACAGGGAGAATTTCCTCCTTATACCTTTTCCTGAGGGGGTTCCTTCTCTCTTCTCATTAGCGTGATGGACAAGACACTCCTTTAACATCTGGAAGAACTAGATTCAAATCCTCCTTCTGCCCAATTCAGAGCCCTGAAATGAACAGAGCCCCTCCTGGAGAACATTGTCTCCACACAGTTACTTCATATTTGCTTATTTTAAAAAATGGATTCATCAAGTCCCCCCAGCAGTAGATCCCCCTGGATCAAAGTACCTATCTCACACAGGCCAAGAGCCTTTCTGGTTGTTCCAGTATCCTTCTGTACTCAGAAGTATTCACCAAATATGGCCTTCAGTTCCCTAACCATTACAGGTTGACTACACCTTATAAAAAACACTACAGCTAAAAAGTAACTGCCTGACCGTTAAATTGGCAGAGACACGAAGCAGACATAATCCCTGGCGTGGTGACAGGGGGTGGAGCAAAATGACAGGCTGCTTCTCTCTTGCTTTCCTTACAGAGGGGAGGCTACTATGGCTGCAGATGAGCTGGAGATTGAAAGGGCACCTGCAGTGTCTGGACAATGTGTCCTGTGATATCCTGTGGCCTTCAAGAGCTCAGGAAAGGGACTTCAGGCCAGGTACAGAACCAAGAGAGCATCAGAGAAAAGGATTTTCTTTGATGTGCTGCAAAGCAGATTTACAGGCCATTTAAAAGCAGTACTTCATGGAGGAAAAGATTCCCTGTATCTCCATTCCAGTGAAGGAACTCACAGTCCTTGGAAAGGTTTTCCAGTCTTGCGATAGGGAGGAAAAATCAGAGCTTGCTGATGCTGCCAAGCATGCAGTAGTCAGAATTCCTGCTGCTTGGGGTCATTCAGCTTGGAGAAGAGAAGACCTTCTTGCAGCATTTCAATATATAAAGGGGGTTTATAAGAAAGACGAAAAGAGACTTTCACCAGGGCCTCTAGTGACAGGACAAGGGGCAACAGTTTTAAACTGAAAGAGGATAGATTTAGGTTGGACATAAAGAAGAAATTCTTTACAATGAGGGTGGTGAGACACTGGAACAGGTTTCCCAGGGAGATGGTAGGTACCCCATCCCTGGAAACATTCAAGGTCAGGTTGGACAGGGCTCTGAGCAACCTGGTCTAGCGAAAGATATCCCTGCCCACAGCAAGACCTTTAAAGGTCCTTTCCAGCCCAAACCATTCTTCTCATGACCCTGAACAGGCACATTTCAGAGTGCCTGTAGGAGGAACCTACACCACTGTGCTCCGGTTCACATCCCCCTCTCAGGGCTGCTGCAGTTTGTCACCATCCGGCTGCAGCCGCCCAGGGACCTGGTGCCGGCTGAGCGCTGCTGGAGAACACGGCGTGTTGCCCACCCTGGGGCTGCGGGGAGGGTGCAGTGATCCACACAGCGGTTCCCTGACAGCTCTGACCTTGCCAAGCACTTCTGCGATTTTCAGCTTGTAGACACAGCTGGTTTTCAGCTCCTTCACGATGCCCAGGGAGCCCAAAGGAACTTGGAACAGGACAGGACTCCAGCCCAGCTGGTAACAACAGTACAGCAGGAGGCTAAGGATGTTATGGAGAAAGCAGCCAACTTCAAGTGTATAAACCAGTGGCTTTTCCAAGGGGCCTGAGCTGCTTTCATTGCTGTTGAGTGGAGCTGGGGGCTAACCTGATAGGTGGGAGACAGTTAGCTCTGTTCTCTCTCCATGGGCATAGGTGGTGGCACAGGTATGTGCTCTTGCGCGTCTGAGAGTCCTGGCTGCTCCCTCCCAGCCCATGCGCCCCAGGGTCCCTACAGCAAGATACGGCCAGAATGTGTGTACACACCAGGCCAGAGAAATGTTCTCCAGTCCTGGCTTAGTCTCTGCGCCTTGCCTGGCACCCTGTGAAATGCAGGCGGGATTCACTCACCCACTACATTCCCCATGCAAAGACAGAACTCGCACCCTGCGTACCACGGGTATCTGAGGCAAGCGAGAGGAATCAGACCCCACAGGAGTCCCATCACATACAGTGACATCCAGCAGCGAGCAGGTTTCACATCCAACCCTTAAACCTCTGCCTTTAGACGAGATGAATGCCACCTTGAGCAAATATCATGCTCAAATGACGCGTTATAGAAGGGGAGGGTTTCAGCGAAACTGCCTCTAGAAGTAGTAATAAGAACCTGTAAGGAGAATAACTGTGTGGAGCCTGTTCGTAAGGCTTGGAAGACTCACATTTTGCTTCTGAAATTGCCGCACTGTCATTACTTTCATTACTTTCAGGGGAAAAAAACCCAAAAAAGTCTAACACTCTTTAAGCAACACTGTGTATTAAAGGGTGCTACCAGCGAGGCGGGGAGCAGAAGCCTTGCAACCCGAGGCCACTGCAGAACGCTCCACCGACCGAGGACGCCGGAGAACCCCCAGGTAAGAGCGACCAAGGGGATCGTCAGCTTGAGAGAGCTCCGTGCTACCACCCGGCGACATGGAAAAACACTCTGCCTCCCTGCATAAATAAATAATAAAAGTATGTGGAAACAACAGATCCTGCAAACTCTTGCCCCTTCTCTACTGTCCTGGCCGGAGGCAGCGCTGACAGGTTTGTGCTGCCTGGCTTTACTGGCAGTTGTGCTTATCTAGCAACAGTCCAGCAGGTAGCTGACTCAGAGGAGCAGGAACATAAATGCTCAGTTCATTTGAACAGGCTTGTAACCCTCTGGATGCCATTTACTTCAACAAAGTGACAGTGCTTGGCATTTTAACCCTTGAATCACGGTTTAGACTCAAAACCCTGGGCATTTATTTAATGCAAATTGCTCTTGTACATCCTTGTGGGACTTCATCTGCGTTGACTATTCTCTGCTATTACTCTAATGCATTTTTCTTATTTTTTGACACATTTTTCTTACTTGTAAATCTTGCAGATCCTTCTTGATTACCTAGCTGGATAGGCAAACAAGACGAATGGGAAGGGTCCTTACCTCAGCAGGTTACGGCAGAAGGGCCTCACCTACCCCTTAGCTTGGTGCCTACAGCACGTCATATGGTAAGAGTCATTACTGGCATTAAAGGGACAATTAGTGGCATCAAGCAGCATTCAGCTTGAACAAGGGGCTGTACCATGTTGCCAGGTTAAGACAAAGGTAACAGGAGGAGACAGTGAGCCTAGGGAGTTCATACTGACTTTTCACTTAAAATTCTCCGCTGTGGTCTTGCACAGATCCTACAGACAGCTTTTTGGAAGTCCTAATTTTTCACAAAGCTAGGAATTATTTAATCTATTGTGAAAATCAGTTCTGCATGATTTTTGGCAGCCCTCAAACCCAGATCGCACAGTTGCTTGCCTGTCTGCTGCCCTGACTAGAGACACCTTCCATCAGAAGAGATAGCAGGTACTGGCACCCTCTGGTCTCTCCTCAAATTTGCCCTGTTCCCACTTCATGAAGAATTTCTGCAGTATGACCCAGAGGCCTGAACGTGTTTACAATTAATTTGGGGCAGGTTTTTTGGCAGGGTCACAATAGAGGTTTTCTTGATGAATCAAGTTGTTCTGTCCTGCTAAAAATCCTGAAAAAAATAGACACCGTTTAGATTTAGGTAGCCCTATGAGGAGCAGGGAGTTGGACTCGATGATCATTATGGGTCCCTTCCAAATCAAGATATTCTGTGATTCTGTGATTCTAAAAAGATCAACGCTGTGTGCAACCCAGAGTGATCAAATGTGATCATCCTAACACAGCCCTGCTGTAGCACCAGTGGGGAAAAAAAAAATCCTACGGAGAAACATATTCTAGCAGACTTACTTTTACCCAAACAGCCCAGCACAGACATAAACAGTCTATATGAGTGTTTCTGTAAGTGTTTGCAATTGCCAGACAAAAATCTATGAAAGTATCAAGCATATTTAGACAAGCAAATCCTTATCAGTCCTGGCTGGGAGGAAAAAAGGCAAAAAGCCCCAGATCTAACACATGCCTCTGTGCCCAAGACCACAACTATATGTAAGGCATGCTTCCAAAGCAAAAAAGAAAGAAAAAAAAAAAATAGAACCAAGAAAACCCCCAACCCCCAGCAGCTTGTACTTTCATTTCCTCAACAACAAAGTCATACTTTGTGCCACGAAGTATCTTACAACCTGGCATTTTCTCAGCTTGCTGTACAATATTATTCTTTGTACACCCAGGTCAGTTTGGCCCAAAAGGCAATCTGGGCAATGATTAGCAAGCAGGTCACGTGCGTCTTTGCATAAGTAGGTTTGATACAACGTGAGTCAATATTCTGGCTTTCAAGGAGTTTAGAAGTCTGAGAGAGTGAGCTCTGGAGTTCATTCAGAACTTACTCCTAAGAACTCCTGTATCTGGTTGAAAAGGGGCAGAAGGCTCAAGAGACATATTCTGGGAAAATTACATCAAGGAGGGCTTCCTGTTCTCCAAATGCCATTTTATCAATTTAAGTTTCTGGATGGGGTGGGATGATGTTCTTTTAAAAAAAAAAAAACTTTCTTAGCTGTTTCCCTTTGAGCCACAGCTTCCCTAGCACTGCCACTCAAACAGATTGCTGTACAGACAAAACTACCACTGATTTAATTAATCCAAATTTAAAGAAATGGTCCTTTCTTTGCGATAACTCCATGATAACCCACACCAGGGTTAAACAAAGCCTATCCCCTTTAGTCCAGGTGTAGTCCGGGCTGAACTGAGTCAGACCGAGGTGAACACAAGGACACACCGTCCCACAAAAACAATGTCTGTGTCTCATTTGTAGGTAGTAAATAAGATCTATTTTACCTTTCAGCAAAGCTATCAAGTTTTCCCAACTCATCTGACAGACCAACAAGAGCATCCAGTGTCCCCACCTGTGCAAAAGATGAGAAGTAGGTGAAAGATGCACAAGTCTGTCTAAGGCTTCTGTTGGCAGAGTCCTAGGGACACCAACTTGTGTTGAGCACTCCTGAATTCGGTAGTTTGGTGGAACTTTATTTACTTAGCGGAAAATTGTAACAATTCCTTTATCCGAGACCTAGGGCATAAAAAGCCTTTCCGATAAAGGAAAAAATGTATGGGTAGTCTCAAGATGACACGTCAGTGTCTTCCTTCCTGTTTTCATTCCCATTATCATCAGGTAGCACAGACTGGTCTTTCACATGATAAAACAGTGACTAGAAGTGCACACAACATACATACAAACAAATCTGATGTATTGAGCGAGCCAAGGGAAGCAGCACTTATTCAGAAAGGAATCTCTGTTTGCGTTCTTTGCTGTTACCAAAGACTCAGGCTCTCACAAAGCCATTTTCTTCTAGACCAACATCTGCTTTTTGTATGACTCTGCCACAGTCATAACCCCATGTTTATGGTATTGCAATATACTGCCGAACCTTTTCTTGTAATGTTGCCAGCTCAACATTATGAAGGGTTGAGCTGAAGGAGGAGAAACAAATTTCACACAGAATGATTAGCAGAATATTAATGGTTGCATCTTCAGGTACTGCAGATGCTTTATTTCCTTTGACATTAGCAGACTCACACCAGCACCAGCTGGGTAAGGCCCACAGCTGGTAAAAATCATAGCAATCTCAGGTGCACATGCAAAAAGCAACATTCCCAGTGTGACAAATTCATGTGACAATGCGGTAGGTTATCACCCGAGAACAGGCCATGCTCCCCTTTTACTTGCATCCTTCTGTAATTGGGATAGCTCAAGTTATAACTGTTATCAGTCTTCTTGGATTAAAGCCAGATTCAGGACGCACTAAGAGTAGCTTCGTTAAGTGATGGGTGGTGGCAGATCTTATAAAACAAGGATTAAATAGTGCAAAGATACAAAAAAATCATGGATTAATACTCTTCCTATTTGTCTGATGAAATGAAGCTGGCTAGCTGAACATACACACACACCCACTTCCCAAGGACTGACGTCCATTATAGCACTATTTTGTCTCTCAGCAGTCTTACTGGCACGGTTCTAGATACTTAGCGTTAGCAATCAAGGATGTAAAATGCTGTGTGACTTTCATGACTGGGAGCAAGTGGTACACCGAATGCAACAGATTAGTTATTTAACTCATCTCACTCATCTTCACTCCTCACATATATATCCTTCCAATGTGAATGTCAGCTTCAAGCACCATGACTTCTTTTCTCTCTGATTAGTTTTCAGTTGACTGAACACAATTCAGTCCCCGACTGCAACCTTCTTCTACTCTCTGCATATTATCCCAAAAGATAAACCCCACATTTATCCCAAAAGTCTTTAGTCCTGGCTAACGCTGCTGTATCGTCCACACCCAAACCCTTTCCTCGCTTACCTTTAGGTCTGGAATATGGAATTTGCTGTTGCTGGACAGGTTGGATTTAGACGTCACCGTGTTCATTCTCTCCCATGCCTGCAGATTTGTTTTATCTCCCGGGGCAGAAATTAGCCAGAACTCCGACATGATCTAATATTTTCCCTTCGCTCCTGGTCACTGCAGAAACACAAAGCAGGTAAGCGGCCAAAGGAGCACCGCCAAAACCAGCCTCTTCCTTAAGAACAGAAAACGTTTGAACTGATGAACGATGTTTTTTCAGAAACACAAGGAGAGTGAGTCAGTCCTGCGTCTCAGGCTGAAACGGAACACGACCTTCTCCAGAGTGTCACGGAAAGTGCACGGAAGGAGTTCCTCCTTTCTCAGGGCTGCTCCGTCCAGTTTCCGAAGGAAGAAAGGGACTTTCCTCCACCCCTTTCCCAGCCCAGCCTGTTCCCGCCGCCTCGCCCTGCCAGCCCAGTCTCCACCACGGAGTCTGGGGACTCCGCTAAAGCGTCTGAACGCCCGTTGCGGATCTCTGGCTGGCAGACATCGCCTCTCGGATCTTCGGACGCTCGCAGGCGAAGCTGCAAAGGAGAGGTCAGAAGAGCTCTACTCAACCCGCAGCCTGCGAAAGATGCCACCGGGCTTTTCCTCCCAGGCGGGGTAGGGAGGGTGCGGTGCCGCTCCCCTGCCCGCGCCGCCCGCTGCGGGAGCCGGGGGCGGGGGGCCGGGCAGCGCCCGAGCCCACGGCAGAGAGAGACGCGGGTGGGTGCCGGGGGGCGAGGACGGGAGGGCTGAGGGAACCCTCCCAAAGCCCGTAGCAGCTCCGCCGCCTGCGTCTTTTCACCTTTTTACTGCCTTTTAAACCCGCAAAAATACCACAGAGGCTGTTTCTTTCCACCAGACACCGACTGCCCTTCGCCAGCCCGAAGGTTTGGCAATAAATAAAGAAACTGCCAGGAAACACTTGTTTCTGGGGCTTCCCTGGGTGCTTTATTTACCAAATCCTCCCGCGGCGCAGGAGCCGGCACGCTAGCCACGCTTCCTCCCCCGGCCATGCTTCTTCCTGGGCAAAATATAATCGTGGCTTTTAGTCCCTACTAAGTCTGGAGTTCGCCTCATGTCACTGTGAGTTTGCAGAAGATCTTGGGCACGTTTCGCAGCTCACGTGGAGCAATGTTCTGCGGGGTCTCCTAAACCAGCCAGGCTCCGAAGGGGACAAGAGTCCGAGGGCTTCGAGCGCCCGGCTGCGCGTGCCATCTCTGCCGGCGGAACCGAACCCCCTCGCTCGGAGGGCACGGTGCGTCCGGCTCTCGCTTGCCAGCCAAGCGCTCTGATCACTGAGGGGTCGTACAGCACTTAGCCAACCTCTCCTGTATCACTGGTGCTTTACTTTCTTCAAAAGACTGTGGCTTTTGCTCATGTTTCTGTGTAGCGAATGTAAATGAAACCTCACAAGAAATTAAACAGAAGGATGCTCTTGGTTTTTCACATGGTCTGTCCTAGACTGAGAGAGACTGAGCTGCCTGGGCCAGGCAGTTCTGGTCACGCACAGAAGCAGAGCTCTCTTCACCTCCAAGAACCTGGAAGGAAGACCCCTAACTGGTTTAAGTATCTCCAGCGCTAGGTAGAAGCAGCTGATGGAAGACCTCGTGCATCATAGGCTTGGACTTGGACTGTGCCATCTAAATCACGCTAACGTACATGCCAAGGTCTTAGGCTCTACATCTATAGAGTCTTTAGGTTAGCCAAGGATTCATCTCCCTTTGCTATCCATCACCATTTTTAATGATATATAGAAAAGCAACACATGTGTGGAGGAGGAGAGTCTCTACTGAAAGCTCTCCAGAAAAAGACACTGAGATTTGTAGCTGAAATAACCGCTCTGTGGGGGCTTTTTTGCTAGCTTGTTTTGGTTTATTCTTTTTCTGTTCTAGGCTAATTAAACATTCCGTGTTCATGGCTGTGATTATTCTAGTTCTTTTCAGTCACAGTGTCCCCTAGGGCACAGCAAAGGACATTGCAGAAGTTACACAAAAAACCTAACATAGCGATGCATGTGATGGCATTCACAGAAATAGTGATTATTGTCTAATCTTCCAACTTTTTGTTTCTTTAGACTCTACATTTTAATAATGAGAACAGAATTAGCTGATGTTTGGGTAGGTGCATCAGACATTTCTACTCACAGACGGGTGGTCTGAAAGGTAGAGTAAACTTCACCATGCAGGTAAGGCAGCTCTTCCCCATCTCAGCCCCAGTGCAGAGTTTGCACTGGATCCTTGCTACAGTCTCAAGTCACGGTAATACTTCCCATGATTCATTTTAGAAATGTTACATTCTCATAAGCTTCTTAAATTTAGAATTGTGCCAGTTGACACTAGTGCTAACAGACGAGAAATGCTACTTGCTGCAGTGACGCTAGCTGTCGGGGATGCGTCCGTACGCATGGATATCATAGCGAATAAGGTAAAATCCAGGCTGAAGGGTTGTCAGATTTCTGGATTCTACAATACATGTTATTTCCTTCCTAAATGTTTTTATTGCAGCAATGTCACTTTTCCATTTCTTATTTTTTCTTATAATCTGCTTTGTTTACTTTTATTAAAGTAGAAAATATTTTGCTACTTAACTTATTCTTTTAATAGAAAGTTATCAAGAAAACATGACGATAATGCCTAAGCAATGTCCTCTTGAATGTTTTCTGTTATCACATTTTCTGGTTTTACTGCGACTTTTTAATATTTTTTCCCCCCACGATACGCTTTTTGAGGCTGGATGAAGCAGCAGTGCAGGTGGAGGAAGGAAGGAGCACGCAGCACCACATGCCATGGGATACGGGGAGCGTGCTGCCCGCTCGGGGGGTAGCACAGCTACAACAGCCCACGCTCCCCTGCCATTTCCCTGGCGGGTCCTGCGCATTCTGCCGTGTGACCTCAAAGCTGTCTAATTCCCTCGTGATCGTCATGTGTCCTTCTGCTCCGTTTGATCTGTTGGTGCAGTGAAGCTTTCTGTGACTTTGTCTCTCTCTGTGCTTCAGTAGTTCTTCAGATGTCTCACCAAGGAGCAAAACTCAGCCTCCAAAGTCATTAAAAGCACTGAAATATCCTACCTGAAGTATCTCTCAAGGCAAATTTCTCTAACAGACAACCAAAATTAATTACCTAAACAATTATGACATTGATATTAATGGGAAAGCTTATGTTTTAAGCTTGCAAAACACTAACCACAGAGCTGTACTTCTCTATAAAATAATTTACACATCTGTTACAGGCATTAGGTGTTTAGTCTTGTAGTAATGTCGGGGTTTTTTCCCCTCTGCTTAGAAAGAATTTTTAAAAATCCTATTTCCTAGTCCTGTGAGTGTTTTAGTATTATTGTAGCAATGTATTTAAATTATAGTCTGAAATGTTTCAGTGAAGGAACTCTTAAATAACTTGACAACGGATAATAAAATATTATTTAAACGATAACATTTTTCTATGTGCTTTCAAGATTAGTGCACAAACTACTTCTTTAGCTGTGTATCTATTTCTTAATTATGTTAAAGAATATTGGAATATTGGTTATTCACTGTCTCTGTACTGTGAAGTGCAGCAGGACCTTCCTGATGAATTGCTTTTATACCTGAACATGAAATGTTATTTCAATGTGAATGCACCTGACAACTCATACTTAACATAATCACATGTCTGTACGTGCTGAAGGGGCACTGTCTGGTTATCATCAAAATCAGCAAAGGTTACATTTGGTTTGCTTATCACCACGTTGTTTCAGAACACCGCGTCTTGTCTGTTACCCGCTAATGCACACAGCAAATTCTGATGCTAGAAAAAGAAACAAAAAGCAAGCAAAATTATTTGCTTTTGGTTGAAAGCATCCTATTTGCAGTCAGTACACCTACCTGCTCATCTATATTTGTTCGAATGGAAAATCTGAAAGTATATCATTACTACACACAATAAAGATTCATTATATAGAGGAAGCAAAATGCACTTCTGCAAGATAATGATCCTGATTTAACTCTGTAGTAAGTACAGCAGGCAGATTTGGCTGTTCTTCAGTTATCTGGACTGAAATTTTAATAGTCCACATCCTAGTCGCTATTTTCCCCTTCAATTTTCTAAGAAGCCTTAAATGTATGACAGGCCAGGCTCAGATTTATCAACTTTGCTGGAGAACTGAATTTGACTGAAAAGAACAAAAAATCAATTGCAAGCAACTTGAAACAAAACGCTGTTTCCTGCTGTGCAGCCAGAACCTCTGGGTTCTACCCCTTGTCTTTTGCACTGTGTCAGTCAAATGCATCTGGAGAATGGGTGAGAGGGTCAGGAATCCTTGCACAGACTCACCTAAAGAAAGTCACATCATTCTCCAGTCTGTAAGAATCTCTAGAGTTTTATACCTCTAGGAATTCTTTGTGGGCTCAGTCCTTCTGACCCTGCCTGATGCCTTCTGAGGTGCCCTGGAGCATCCTGCCTGGCATTCAGCTACTTTTCCAGGATGACACTGGTCTTCTGCATATCTTGCTTCACACCAACCAACACCCTGCAGATGTCTGGGACTCCTTAGGGCACCCCAAATGGCACAAGACCTCTATGTGTGGGCAAGTGAATTCAGCCATAAATGTCTGTTAATAGCTAGTGGTGGTCTAAGTAATTAGACAGCAGAACCTAGAAATGATTGGGCTCAAGGGACATAGTAGCTACCGTGCCACATCGCTCTTCAGACTTTTGCTAGGGGTGAGATTCAGCTGCTGAGCTTCTGGTGCCACTTGAGATGTCCTTGCATGTCTTGTCTGGCCTCCAGCTCCTGTGGCAGAAGGGCATGGGTTTTCCACAGGTCCTGTGTCAGCCCCGTCTACGTGTCCTGGATACCGTACAGCATCTCAAATGCCACTAGACAACCTACATTTAAGCAAGAAAAGCCTTAGCTCTCCGAAATGGAAGCTTAGACATGCAGCACCCATGCAGACACCTATACTTAGGCGTGTTCATCTCCCATGTATCTCAGCAGTAACGCCCTCTGATATGAAACAGAATTAAGTCCTTTCTGGTCACAGTGTTGGTGCCACCATTGCTGAAGTACATCATCCAGGGTATCACAGAATCACAGAATGCTCTGGGTTGGAAGGGACCTTTAGAGGTCATCCAGCCCAACGCCCTGTGCAGTGAGCAGGGACATCTTCAACCAGACCAGGTTGCTCAGAGCCCTGTCCAACCTGGCCTTGAATGTTTCCAGGGATGGGAATTCCCCTACCTCTCTGGGCAACCTGTGCCAGTGTTTCACCACCCTCACGGTAAAAAATTTCTTCCCTGTATCCAGTCTAAACCTGCCCTCCCTTAGTGTAAACCTATTACTCCTGGAATGCCAGTTATGAGACCTATTTGAGACCGCTTCATGTTTGCATCTCACACTGCACTTACGTATCGTTGTGGGAAGTAATTTAGTTTTCGCTGTTTTCTGACGATGTATATTGACTGGATACACACTATTTTGACGCTTGCCGTTGCTCTTGCGTGGCAAAGCAGCAACGGTCTGGCTTTTGCCTGTCCGTACCTGCGTCTTTTTACGCCTGCCGGCAAGGTTCCGACGGACCAAACCCCGGGTTTACCGTTTCCCGCGGATAACGGAGAGGGGCTTGCCGCAGGGCGCCAGCCCCGACCCCCCTCACCAGCTCTGCAAGAGCAGCTCCCGCCTTCCCGCTGCGGACCGCGGCGGGCGGGCAGAGGCGACGCAAAGGCTCCACCACCCGCCGCCCGGGCCGGCCTCCCGCGGGGGGAAGCGGCAGCGGGCCGGAAGCGCGGCGCCTTCCGCTTCCCCTCCGGGCGGGAAGAGGCGGGGAGCGCCGCGGCCATGCAGGTCTCCAGCCTGAACGAGGTGAAGGTCTACAGCCTCAGCGCCGGCAGGAGCCTCCCGGAGGTGAGAGAGCTGG
>Ga0065711_1029353_pt1 | contig 36544 bp, 27 predicted proteins | sample Hoacrofraction12_FD_59098 | JGI IMG/M metagenome (GOLD analysis project Ga0065711, IMG submission 59098) | Hoatzin crop microbial communities from Cojedes, Venezuela - Epithelial fraction 12 v2 (version 2) | ecosystem: Host-associated > Birds > Digestive system > Esophagus > Crop | place... | reverse complement strand
GTTCACTGAGAGAAGGTTGCACCAAACTGCATCCAGGTAGATTTCTAATACTTCCAGAGAAGGAGACTCCACGACCCCTCTGGGCAGCCTGTTCCAGTGCTCTGCCATGCTCAAAGTGAAGAAGATCTTCCTCATGTTCGGATGGAACTCCCAGTGCTTCAGTTTGTGCCCATTGCCCCTTGTCCTGTCGCTGGGCACCGCTGAGAAGAGTTTGGCCTCATGTTCTTGACACCCACCCTTAAGATATTTATAAGCATCCTCTCTCAGCCTGCTCTTCTTCAGGCTAAAAAAGCCCAGCTCCCTCAGCCTTTACCTGTACACAGAGATGTTTCAGTCTCCTAATCAACTTCACAGCCCTCTGCTGGACTCTCTCCAGTAGCACCTCATCTTTCTTGAAGTGGGCAGACCAGAACTGGAAACAGTACTCCAGAAGGGGCCTCACAAGGGCAGAGTAGAGGGGGAGGAGAACCTCCCTCGACCTGCTGGCCACGCTCTTCTTAATGCACCCCAGGAGACCGTTGGCCTTCTTGGCAACAAGGGCACACTGCTGGCTCATGGTTAAATTGTCGTCCACCATGACACCCAGAATCCTCTCCGCAGAGCTGCTCTGCAGCAGGTCAGCCCCGAGCCTGTACTGGTGCATGGGGTTGTTCCTCCCCAGGTGCAAGACCCTGCACTTGCCTTTGTAGAACTTCATCAGGTTCCTCTGCACCCAGCTCTCCAGCCTGTCCAGGTCTCGCTGGATGGCAGCACAGCCTTCCGGTGTATCAGCCACCCCTCCCAGTTCTGTGTCATCAGCAAACTTGCTGAGGGTACACTCTGTCCCTTCATCCAGATCATTGATGAAAAAGTTGGATAAGACTGGGCCCAGTACTGACCGCTGGGGGACACCATTAGTTACAGGCCTCCAACTAGACTCTGCGCCACTGACCACGGCTCTCAGAGCTCTGCCATTCAGCCAGTTCTCAATCCTCCCCACAGTCCTCACTGTGTTTAAATGATGCTTGGCCATTTCAGAAAACATTTTTGTCAAACTGTCAAATCATTGTCTTCCTGGATTTTTTTTTAAATATCTCTGGTATTTTCCTTAGGTATTTTAAAATCACAGATCATCTTCTAGATTTTTCTAGGTGCAGATCAGAACAAATCAGGCAAGTAACCTTTTAGATCAAATTTTCTTTCCTAAGTGTGTCATTGACCCTTAATGTACTCCTAGTTAGGAGAAGGTTTAGTCAGTCCTGTTAAGCAAACACTTCAGGTACTATGTCAAACATCCATCTGATATAGCTATCATCATACACCTCTAGGTTAGCCCATATGTAGGCTGCCTTGCCAGAATTGTAAGGTATCAGTAACCTGAAAAGTTTACTGGTGGCTAATTGTGCGTTAAACATCTCATTCTTTACAAATTTCTTAATCTCAAAGATAAGATGACCACATAATTTAAGGATATCTTCTCTGTTCACTTCAGTAACAGAATTTTACTATGTTCATGCTCCCGGACTCAAGAAAACTTCCAAAAAAGAGTATTTGAGGGATTGCTTCTATCGGATTCTTTCTATCTCTTGACATAAGGAAAAAGTTATAAAAATATATTTGTTGATACAATGGAATTTTTATTCTTTCACGTAATAATATTCAACTTCCAGTTTGTATTATATCATGTTTCTAGCCTCCTTCTAACTTGTTCATTTTCTGCAGCCCTTATATTTCTTAGAATTCAAGTGTTTTGAATATTCATAGATTAGGAAAATATATAAGAAGCTACATTCATCTTTGACTATTGAGTCTGCAAAGCATTCATAGGAATAGAGAAATAGACTGAACTTTCTCTTTCAGCATCACTGGGTACAGTTACTTTTTCTCCATTAACAGCTATTAACAGCTATTGTTAACTTGAAGTTCATTTTTATCCCTATGATAACTGTTCCATAAAGAAGTGTGTAAATTACTAACACAAAGAATTCACTGTAGAAACCTGGGATCCAGATTTTTGATATTAAAATGTTTAATTGAAGTTTTATTTCTAGCTATTAACATTTAAATCTTTGAGAATACGGTATTTAAGATTAACTTCCAAATGTTACTTTATGGCATTAATCTCAGCTTACATTTTCACTTGGCCTTAAGTGACAGTAGTTTCTATAAATTTATCAACCTTTTTCTCCTGTCAATTTGCAGTTAGCTTCTTTCAGCTGTAGCTCAGTCATGGCTTTTACTTACATTATTTTCTTAGAAGTACCATATGAATCAGTCCAGACTATGCTAGTTTTCATTGATGTAACGTACAACAGTCAATGATTTTCATATACGTAAAACTGAAGGTAAATGTAATCCTGACTTCAACTTTGAACCTCAGAAAATGCTGTTGTATATACCACATACTCTGGTGGTGTTCTCCAAACCCAACCACCTAAAAAAAAGCAACTATGTAAGCAAAAGGAAATGAGAAGGTTTAGAAGCTGGGGTGGGGCTAGGGAATAATTAATAAAAACAAAAAGTAGATGAAAGAAAATAAAAACATCAAAACCTATCACCAAAAAAACCCTTCTTTACTATGTTATGAAAAATAGAGAAGCATTTTTCTTTCTACCTGTCAATGAAATATTCATTCACGACATATTCGAGGTACTCAAAATGGAAATTACACTCTAATTCCACATTTTTAAATATTGCAAGGTAATGGTTATAGCAGAAAGGTTTTCACCTTTTCATTTTCTGTAAATTAGTTAAGGAGTGCTTATCTTGAGTAGGTTTTCTGCTTACACTGCTCTGTTTTTCTATAGCCAACTGGATAAGGTCCTCCAAAAAGCTCATCTTGTGGTGCTAAAAAGAGTCTATATCCATTTAGTTATATTAAGTTATGTTGCAGTTTGGCCGTGGCCAGCAACAAAGGGCCACATGGTTGCTCTATCATCCCTCCCCTCACTGTGGTGGGAAGGAGAATGGAAAGAAAAAAGGCAAAAAGTCATGGGTCGGGATAAGGACAGTTTAACAGAACAGCAAATGAAGCAAACAGTAACAACAGCAATACTGACAAGGAGAATATACAAAACAAACAGTGAAGTGCGCAGAGCAACTCTCACCGCCCATGTGCTCCCGAGCCTCAATTCGCTTCCCCCCAGCCAATTCCCTCCCCCAGCACCCAGCATGACAGCACATGATATCAAATATCCTGCTTTGTTTGGCCAGTTTGGGTCAGGCTGTGTCCCCTCATGGCTTCTGATGAGATTTAATCCTGTCCTGGCCAAACCCAGGACAAATTAGTTGCTTCCTATGAGAACATATGAGACTAATGGATCATGCCTAGGTAATTGTTTTTAACACTTGCCAGCATTTAGTTAAACATCTCACCACTAAGGAGCTTCATGATCATTGCAGTGCAAGTTCTCTTCCCAGAATACAACAAAATCAAGGAGAAGACATGGCTAGCCACACTTCACCCAGGTTTTTTTCAGCTGAGAAACAATGTGAAGTGCATGAATTCTGTGAAATGGCCTGCCTTACAGGTTCCCAGGAGCTACAGGAAAAGTAACCTCCTCTTGGTCTTTCTGGCAATGCACTTGGCGAGCCCACAGAGATACCCTCTGATTCCATGTCCTGAAACTGAGAATACGTAAACTACCCTCAGGGTTTAAACTGTTTCACGATTGCTTCCAAACCTCAAAGAAAAGTTCATCAAAACAATATTAAAACATGCTATTTCTGTATTAAAGACCTTCAGAATTCTTCCACTTTATGTATCTCTCAAAGAGCTTGCTTGGTATTTCTTGAAAATGATTATTCTGTCATCCTCTGTCTAGCAATGCAAGACTAGTTTTGTCCAACAAAGCTCAAAATCAAACTTATTCTAAGGAGTAATACATTTCTACGAAATGTTGCAAGTAATACATGTAGTATTTTTAATAAAAATTATAATTAACAGTATTGTGATTCTACAGGTCACCCAAGTTAAAATTACTATTGAATGTGTAAAATATTAACACATTTAGTACATTACAATGGAAAGTAACCCAGCTGCTTCAAAAACTGCAGTGGTGTCTTACTATATTGCTAATCAGCCAAAACACACTCCTTAAAGCAAGAGCAAATCACTATCCCATTACATGCTTCTAAGTAGTTCTGCTGGTTTAAGTATAGATACGGGTGTGACAACAATGAATTAAATATAAAAGTTTTCTGAAAACCATCCTTTGTAGATACCATTAGCATGCACTGCAGAAGCACGGCTAACTCAAACATGTTAGAACAATTTTTTATAATAATGCAATTTTTTATGCATAGCTTCATATAAGGTCACTGTTGAGTTACCCAAATACTGTAGGCAGCATTATCTCTTTCACACATTGCTGTCTTCCACATTTACCATAAGGCTGTTTTGGAAGGGCAGTTCACCTCCATTGTTTCAGCTTTTTACACAAAAAAATTTTCAGAATTGAGAAGAGCTCTTCAGTAGAGTAATTTTAACCATTGCGAAAACTGCTTCTCTCATTTTTTTCTTCTGTGTATTTTTAATCTTCAAGTGACTGTGAATACTTCCCTTATTCATTCATTCATTCATTCATTCCTTAATTACTAGTGAATTTTGTTCCGCAATTGCTAAAAAACTGTTCAGATTACTTCAGTGCAATCATTTTCAATCACACAGATCCATAAGCAAGTCCCTCTACATTGAATGATAAAACTTGTATTACCTTCAGTGAGATGGATAATCATACAGCAAGTGCAAAGAGAATATAGTAAGTATTTGCAGTGTATTTCCCATAAGAAGTCTAGCCTAAGTTTCTGTTTAGGCTGTAGGACATGAGAACAATTGCCAGCACCATCTCTGCAGAGACCATAGGGCCAGTGGACAACTCGTCCTACCTCAGGCAGCCGTTGTAATATTTAAGCATCTCTCCATACTGTGGAGACTACCAAAGTGTTTAAAAGCAAAGCACTGAAATAACATTCCCAAATATTTTCCTAAGAACACTTCTTTCTAATTTGTTGGAAGTGGGCTAGAATGGCAGACATTAACACAAAAAGGGATTATTTTATCTCACCGTAACTGCACTTAGCAGTAAGCAAAGGAAATAAGAAATAATGCAAATTGGTCTTGCTTATACCAGAAATGTCTTCACCCCAAAAAATCCCCTTAATTAAGTGCTCACAATATCTGAAAACCATTCTTTAAGCATTCTTGGTTTTTCCCATTTTATTCAAACCACCTTCCTTAACACATACAAAAACCCCGAACTTCAGTACACATGATCACTCTGCAGTCCCTTAGAAAGATACCACAATGAGAATCTAGTAATCCTAAATGCTAGATATTCACAGTGGACCATTTTTTTTCCAAATCCATAAATTGACTGAATCACAGTATCTGAGCAGGATTGCAGCATTTTTTTAACATGTAAATTGAGTGAGCAGTAATCTCAACATTGACTGAGGATTAAGTAGATGGTGAGAAAATGGAGATCCCCTTATACCCAGCAGTCCTTATAACTGCTAATTTACTACATGATGCTAATTAAACGAGGCTGGCTTCATAATGGAAATATATGGTGCCTGAGTAGGAAAGCTGTTAACATAATTATATCTGTTACACAGGGGGTGCAGCAGATTGTAATTATTAGAAGACTGTGAGTTTAAGGCTACCTTGTGTACTCTGATGTTAGGAGTGGCTTTTATACTCCTCAAGATCCCAAATAACACTCAAAGTTGGTGTTAATTTTTTTTCTCTCCTTTCAGTTTCAAACACATGCTTTATAAAAAAATGAACTTACTAAGTACTCAGTTTCCAAATGCAGTTCATTTTTAACAGTTAAGGTAATTGTGAATATCCCTGGGCATCTTGTCAAAATATTACCACAGTTGTTCTTTGAATAATTGGTTATGGAAAAGCCCATCTCAAGCCATGCACAGAAATCTGGCCCTCAAGAACAAAATTCTGCACTCTGCCCATTACCAGTGGATGCCTTGCCTCTCACCTCCTTGTCACATTCTCAGAGTCTCAAGGCAGAGTGTCTATAGAATTTTCTTAAAGTCAAAGAATTTCTAAAGCAAGACTGCATTTCCTAACTTTATTAGGAGGTTACATTTCCAAGAATCCTGATTTTCACAAACTATAAAATATTCCATATTCCATGATCAGGGCAGTATCCAAAATGCATTTCAAAATAGCAACACATGATGTTAAATGCAGATATATCAGTGTTTCAAATTCAATTCAGCTTTTCAGGAAAAAATAATTAATGGATAATGTTCACGTGGAGGAGTATTCAGGTTTTGAAAAGCTTTTGTGGAAGATTAAAAAAAGGGAAGGGATGCCAAGGCATTTAATAACCACAAAAGCTGTTTATTGTGAGTGTTTTCCAGCACCGTGAACACTGTGGCTATTAGACAAAGAACAAGTAAAGAAAAAAAAAAAAAAACAACAACCTTCAAAGTCAATAAACAGAAACATAAAAATGGATAAAGTTGTTTTTCTGAGCTTCTGAATACATAAAACTTCTCCTTTGTCTGCTGCTGCAAGTGTATTTTGAAGGATAATGACCCCTAACTTTCCTTTAGGAAACATGCATTTGAGAGCATCTGTTTCAGTCACTAATATCCAAATTGTATTTACTTTTAGCCAACCATCCTTTCACTCCCAGAAGTGGACTGTTAGGGAAGCCACAGGAATACTGCAGGATACTGGGGAAGAAAGGTATGGATGAACACTAACAAGCTTCACTATATTGTACTTTTCTGTTTCTTTCTCTCTTTGAGTGTAAACACAATACCTGAATGACTAATGAGATCTTGACTACAATAGAAAGACTTCTTTCTTCAGTATCATTTTGTTCTTATATTCATCCCATTTGCTTGCTATTCTTGTCTTATCAGTAAAGCAAAATTCCAAATCTTGAAGGAGTTAGTCATAAGGACTCCCTGGGAAACAGTCCTCAGGGGCAGGGGAGCAGAACAGAGCTGGCAGATCTTTAAGGACACGTTCCATAGAGCTCAAGAGCTCTCAGTCCCCAGGTGTAAGAAATCAAGTGAGGAAGGGAAGAAGAGACCAGTATGGCTGAGCTGCGACATGCTGATCGAACTAAAGAGCAAGAGGGAAATGCACAGACAGTGGAAGCAGGGACAGGTATCCTGGGAAGAGTATAGGGACACTGCTCAGTCGTGTAGGGATGGGATTAGGAGGACCAAGGCACAGCTACAGCTGAATTTGGCGAGGGATGCAAAGAATGACAAGAATGACTTCTACAGGTAAGTCAACCAGAAAAGGAAGGTTAAAGAAAGCGTACTGCCCCTGATAAGCAAGAATGGTAAACTCGTGCCAACAGACGAGGAGAAGGCTGAGGTACTCAACAAATTTTTGCCTCAGTCTTCACTGGCTGCCTTTCTCCTCACCGGCAGCCTCTCTCCTCACCCCTCCTGAGCTGATGAACCACAAGATCGGGACCAGGGTTGTAAAGCTCCTCCCGCTGTAAGGGAAGACCAGGTTCTTGACCACCTGAGGAACCTGAACATACATAAATCTATGGGACCTGATGAGATGCATCCCAGAGTCCTGAGGGAACTGGCTGATATAGTTGCCAAGCCACTCTCCATAGTGTTTGAAAGTCATGGCAGCCACATGAAGTTCCTGGTGACTGAAAGAAGGGAAACATCGTTCCCATTTCCAAGAACAGTATAAAGGAGGACCCTGGGAACTACCACCCAGTCAGTCTCATCTCTGTGCCTGGGAAGGTCATGGAACAGATCCTACTGGAGGTTATGTTAAAGCACACAGAGGACAGGGAGGTGATTCAAGACAGCCAGCATGGCTTCACCAAGGGCAAGTCCTGCCTGACTAACCTAGCAACTTTCTATGATGGAGTGACTGCATCAGTGGAGCAGAAAAGGGAAAATCAATAGATGTAATCTATCAATTGCAAATTTGAGGGGTGGACTGTTCAGTGGATAAGGAATTCGTTGGAAGGTCACATCAGAGGGTAGTGGTAAATGGCTTGACGTCCAAATGGATGCCGATTACAAGTGATGTCCCTCAGGGATCCATACTGGGACCGGTGCGGATTGATATTTTCATCAATGCCATAGACAGCGCAACTCAGTGCACCCTCAGCAAGTGTCCAGATGACACCAAGCTGAGTGGTGCAGCTGACACACCAGAAGGATGGGATGCCATCCAGAGGGACCTGGACAAGCTGGAGAGGTGGGCCTGTGTGAAACTCATGAGGTTCAACAAGGCCAAGTGCAAAGCCCTGCACCTGGGTCAGGGCAATCGATCAATACAGGCTGGGAGATGAAGAGACTGAGAGCACCCCTGCGGAGAAGGACTTGGGGTTACTGGTGGAAGACAAGCTGGATATGAGCCAACAATGTGCACTTGCAGACCAGAAGGCCAACTGTATTCAAGGCTGCATCAAGAGAAGCGTGGCCTGCAGGCCGAGGGAGGGGAATCTGCCTCTCTACTCTGCTCTGGTGAGACTACACTTGGAGTACTGCCTCCAGCTCTGGAGCCCTCAGCACAAGAAGGACATGGAGCTGTTGGAGCGGGTCCAGAGGAGGGCCACAAAAATTATCCAAGGGCTGGAACACCTCTCCTATGAGGAAAGGCTAAGAGATTTGGGGTTGTTCAGAGTGGAGAAGACCAGGCTGTGGGGAGACCATATAGCAGCCTTTCAGTACCTGAAGGGGGCCTATAGAAAAGAGAGGGAAAGTATTTTTAGCAAAGCCTGTTGTGATAGGACAAGGGGTAATGATTTTGAACTAAGGGAGGGCAGATTTAGACTGGATATAAGGAAGAAATTTTTTACCATGAAGGTGGTGAAGCGCTGGAACAGTTTGCCCGGAGAGGTAGTGAAAGTCCCATCCCTAGAAACATTCAAGACCAGGTTGGATGGGGCTCTGAGCAACCTGATCCAGTTAGAGATGTCCCTGCTTACTGGAGGGGTATGGGGCTAGATCTCCTTTCAACCCAAAGCATTCTATGATTCTATGATTCTTTTTTTTCTCCTCCATTTCAGATTCTTGCTTGAACTTTCTACACACACCTCCTTTCCCCTCTTGTCCATGCTTTTAGTCCCTCCCTAGTCTCTGTTCTTTTGTCAAAGCCTTTCTAACCCATTTTCCGTGCTCAGGTCATTGTTTTAGTCTCCTGAACTCAGGCATAGATCTTGTATGCAGAAACTGTTTTGTCACAAGTGTGAAAAACAAAGTGATGTCTGCTGCCTACGCATATGTTACACATGCCCCCGTTATACATTCCCCTTTTCCTAAACCTCAGAGTGAGAGGGGATAATGTATAAGAGGAGAGGACTGAAAGTACCAGCATCTCAAAACAAGCAAGAAGGAACCAGGAGTCTGTGACTTTGCTAGACTTGGAGGAAATGATTGTTTCATCAACATGCCAAGACTAGTTATGAGTTGTTCTTTTCTGCACGCTCAGAGTACAGAATTTCTTTCTTACATCTAATCTAAATGTACCCTCTGTCAGTTTAAAGCCATTACCCCGTGTCCTGTCACTACACATCCTTGTAAAAAGTCCCTCTCCAGCTCTCTTGTAGGCCCCCTTCAGGTACTGGAAGGCTGCTATAAGGTCTGCCTTCAATCTCCTCTTCTCCAGGCTGAACAGCCCCAACTCTCTCAGCCTTTCCTCACAGGAGACGTGTTCCATCCCTCTAATCATTTTTGTCGCCCTCCTCTGGACTTGTTCAAACAGGTCCATGTCTTTCCTGTGCTGAGGGCTCCAGAGCTAGACGCAGGATTCCAGGTGGGATCTCACCAGAGTGGAGTAGAGTGGCAGAATCCCCTCCCTCGACCTGCTGGCCAGGCTTCTTTTGGTACAACACAGGATACATTTGGCCTTCTGGGCTGCTAGCACGTATTGCCGGGACATGTTGAGCTTCTTGACAACCAACAACCCCAAGTCCTTCTCCTTAGGGCTATTTTTAATCCACTCACTGCCCAGCCTGTATTTGTGCTTGGATTGCCTCAACTCGTCTGCAAGACCTCGCACTTGGCCCTGAACGTCATGAGACTCACACAGGCCAACCTCTCAAGTCTGTGAAGGTCCCTCTGGATCACAGAATCACAGAATCACAGAATGGTAGGGGTTGGAAGGGACCTCTGTGGGTCATCTAGTCCAACCCTCCTGACGAAGCAGGGTCACCTGCAGTAGGCTGTAGAGGACCTTGTCCAGGCGGGTCTTGAATATCTCCAGAGAAGGATGGCATCCTTTCTGTCCAACTTGTCAACTGCAGCAGTCATCTTCATGTCATCAGCAAACTTGCTGAAGGTGCATTCAATGCCACTGTCCATGACACTGACAATGATGTCAAACAGTGCTAGACCCAATACCGACTCCTTAGGAGTGCCACTCATCACTGATGTCCACTTGGACATCGAACTTCAGCTCTATGAGTGCGATCATCCAGCCGATTCCTTAGCCACAGACAGGTTCATCTGTCAAATCCATATCTCTCTAATCTAGAGACAAGGATGTAGCTTAGGACAGTGTCAAATGCTTCACACAGAAGTCCAGGTAGATGAAGTCAGTTGCTCTTCCCTTATCCATCAATGCTGTAACCCCATAGTAGAAGGTCACTAAATTTGCCAGGCACAATGTTCTCTTACTGAAGCCATGTTGTCTGTGACCTATCACATCCTTATTTTCCATTCCCTTAGCATAGTTTCCAGAAGGAGCTGCTCCATGAACTTGCTGGGCATAGAGGCGAGACCGAGTGGCCTGTAGTTCCTTTATTCGCTTTTTAAAAATGGGGGTTATGTCTCCCCTTTTACAGCCAGCAGGAACTTCACAGGACTGTCATGACTGTTCAAATATGATGGATAGTGGCTTAGCAACTTCATTCGCGAGTTCCCTCAGGACCTGTGGATACACCTTCTCAGGTCCCATGGACTTGTGCACCTTCAGGTTCCTTAGATGGTCTCAAACCTTATTTTCTCCTACAGTTGGAAGTTCATGTGCCCAGTCCCTGCCTTTGCCTTCTGCAACCTGGGCAATGTGGCTGGAGCACTTGCCAGTGAAGACGGAGGCAAAAAACTCATTGACTACCTCATCCTTCTCCATATCCTGGGTAGTCAGGTCTCCTGTTTCCTTCCAGAAAGGGACCACATTTTCCCTAGTCTTTTTATCTCTGATGTACCCGTAGAAGCTTTTCTGTTGCCCTTGATGTCCCTGGCCAGGTTTAATTCTATCAGGGCTTTAGCTTTCCTAAACTGATTTCTGGCTGCTCAGACAGATTCTCTGAATTCCTCCCAGGCTACCTGTACTTGATTCCACCCTCTGTAGGCTTGCTTTTTGTGCTTGACTTTGCCCAGGAGCTCCTCGTTCATCCATGCAGGCTTCACGGCTTTTTTGCGTAACTTCCTCTTTGTTGGGATATATTGTTCCTGAGCTTGGAGGAGGTGATCCTTGGATATTAACCAGGTTTCTTGGGCCCCTCTTCCCTCCAAGGCTTTATCCCATTGTACTCTACTGAACAGATCCCTGAAGAGGCAAAAGTCTGCTCTCCTGAAGTTCAGGGAAATGAGATTGCTGTGCATACTCTTCACTGCCCGAAGGATCTTGAACTCTATTTCACGGTCACTACAACCAAGGCTGCCCTTGAGCTTCACATTCTCCACCAGCCCCTCCTTGTAGGTGAGAACAAGGTCCAGAATAACAACTCTCCTCGTGGGCTCCTCTGTCACTTGGAGAAGGACATTAACATCAACACAGTCTAGGAACCTCCTGGATTGCTTATGTGATGCTGTGTTGTCCTTCCAACAGATATCGGGGTGGTTCAAGTCCTCCATGAGGACCAGGGCTTGTGAATGTGAGGCTGCTCCTATCTGCCTACAGAGGGCCTCGTCCACTCAGTCTTCCTGGTCGGGTGGCTGTAGCAGACCCCCACTATAATATCAGCTGTCCCTGCCCTGTCTTCAATCCTGACCCAAGAGCTCTTGGTGGGCTGTTCATCCATCCCCAAGTGGAGCTCCATTCACTCTAGATGGTCATTGACACAGAGGGTGACACCCCCTCCTTATCTCCCCTTCCTGTCCTTCCTAAAGAGCCTGCATCCTTCCATTCCAACACTTTAGTCATAAGAGCCATCCCACAACATCCTCAAAGCTGTCAGTCTGATGTTACTTAGGAGATCTAGACAAATAAAACAGTGATGTGAGGGATGCTCTTGAAATTTTATGACAATCAACACTGTATTTTCAACTAAAAAATATGTATGGAATTTTGTGCAGTCAAAGTAGCAGACTCTCTACGCAGCCTTTCCACTTTGTCAAAGTGCCTAATTTGTTTAACTGTACTATATTGCTGGTGTGTCACTCAGGTAAGTGAGAATAAACATTTGTCCTCAGACTGACCATGCCTAGTTGAATGCCTAAGCTTTAAATGAAGCTCACCAATGCACAGAAATTTCAATTCTTAAGCCAGTTTTGGACTGCATCTCTAATTTTGCTGTAGTGAGGTGGTTAAGAAGATTACTGAGAACTTTTTCTCTACCAGAAAAAACAACAGGTTATTCCACCATTTGACCATGAGCTATAGAAGTCTGAACTGTGAAGGCTGCTTAAAGACAATGCCACAGAAAGCAGCTCCCCAGAGGGTAAGGTGAGGAGAAATGTACGAGCATTAAAAAAATGGTTTCCGAATGATAGGCTAATACATGTCTCAACACCAGTGTCGAGTGATACGTATGTGATAGCTTGCCTCGTCTGATGTGACCATAAACAACTGTTTTGCCACAGCTAAATAGTGTAACAGAAGAGCCAGGGTGAAAAAGGAAGTTCAACAGGTTTAAGCTCTACCAGTCACATAAAAAGCTCTGCTTTACACTGTTAGCAACAAAGAGGAAATTGCAATACCAGTGAAATACTGGAAAAAGCCTAGAGGACTTTAATATATTTGCAAGATTTTCCATATAACAACCATCTTAAATGTGCCTGATGAATTCATCTGTTGTGCAGGCTCTTATGCTGTGTCATTCTTTGAGTACAAATAATCACTATGTCATTAGAATAAATGAATAGAAATTGTGGTAATTGAATCATGACCTCCTGGTGATTGGACTATGGCCATCTAATTTGCTGTCAGTATTCAGGGGCCCAGATCTACAGCTGTAACACATCATTATGGCTCAGGGAAAGGGCCATGCAAGTTTATTCACCTGTCAGACAGTTCAGTTTCATACAGTATAATTTAGAACAAATTTTAGGTAGCTATGATTTCTGGGGGGTGCAGAACAAGTGAAGCTGCAATTCAGCATTTGACAAGGAGCAAAAGCCTTCCCGGTGTTGCTTCATTACACTCATCTAAGCCTTCTCAGTACAGGCATGATGAGTTTAGGACCAAAATTCACACCAAGCAGCACCCACCACACTCAAAAACTTCATAGTTTTTCCTGCAGCAGGGAAATATTTTCTCCAGTTTTGTACAGCACTGAGCATGCTGAGGGCGTTCAATAATTCTTCGACTACTTACACTACCTAAGGAGAGAGAATCCAAAGTTTACAACCTCTACAGTTCTAAAAACAATCTGAAAATTCTTACAAATTCTTAGAATTCCTAAGTTTTCTAAGTATGATGTTTTATTTTTTTTAATACACAGTGATCTTTTAAACAATCCTTCCTGATGTGAAACCTATATGTTTTTAAAGCAGTTATTAGAATATTTAAGTCCTCTGAGGTGTTACAGTTTCAAAAGTGTTCTCACACTGGACAAATCACTCGTACACAACAAGGGCAGTGAGCAAGGATTTTCTCACAGGACAATTGGATCAAGTCTTTAGAAGTAGTTTCTGTTAGTGGTACAGATAAGTACCTCAGGGGCCCTGGGGACTAACAAGTTTCCTAAAAAGGGGAAAAAATATCCAGATTACTGCGTGCTAAAGACCCTCAGCAGCACTTCTAGCGAAACAAGAGAAACTCCACCTTCTAATACAAACAGACTGTCAGATCCACCCGTAAAGTCCTAGAACTGTGTACACACCATCTTTTGCATTCGCAGAATCAATGTTTGGATAAGAATATTGGGTATTGAAGCACGACACTGTCAATATTTGCATAGAAGTGCCCATCTGTGCATGCAAAACTAGTTTTAGGTACTGGGCATATTCACCTGAACTCATATACTTTTTTATAATATATTTCAATCTTTGATATCTTCGCCTTCACTACAAAGCCACAAGGAACCTTCTTCACTTTGTCAGAGCCAATCAAATCTGTTATCCTGCCCCAGGAGTAGGAAACATATTATGCCCCAGCTAAATCAAATAAGCATTCCTCCCTCTTCTATGAGACAACTGGGACAGCAATGTGGGTCTTTTGTACATATCTACCCAGAAAAGGACCATTCCCCAACCTGGCATGCATTTATAGTTATTTAAAAGTCCGATAGGATTACAGTGTCTGTTTGTCGGAGAACACAGGTACGGCACACAGCACTATTCATGACCCCAACTTCAGCTTTCAAGCTATCTTGCATGCACTGCTGAGCATGAGGCTAATGGCTGGGAATTCTTTTTTTGACTTTCTAACAACCAATTAATCTGTCATTCTGATGCACAATATTCAGCTGACCTAAATGCCTAAGCTAGCCTTCCTGCAAATGGTTGGGGTCAAACTGGAACTGAAGTCCCTCAAAAACCACCATGTATATGGTAACATTTATTCTTTTTAGTAAAGATGTGGATTGTCTAAACACTGCAGACATCAGAATTTCCCCTAAATATACCACATTTCATTATCACCTACTTATTTTTTACCTATTGAAAGGACAGCAGCAATAAGAGATTTTAAAGGAATAAAAGTATAGCACATTTTTACCATGAATATAGTACTCTTAAAATGGTATTTGTTTGTTTCAGCCTCACTTGGGAGATGTTTTAATTCTGTCGGGCTAAAGAGAAGGGAAGAAAAAAGAAACCAAACTGCAGAAGGATTCTTGCTGTTAGAAAAGCAGACGAGAACATTTACCTTTTCGTCATACATAAAGGTAGAAATTTGTCGAAATATATTGCAGCTTCTAAAGCTCATCTATGTCACTTCAAGGCACCTCTGCCAAAATTTTATGTTTTATTATAATTGTGTTCCAAGGTTTTGACCTCAGCTAAAACTTTTCTCTGCGAGTGTTGGTGAATTACCTTAGACTCAGTCTATGTGGACTAATTTTCAAATAACAGCTGCAAGATAAAAGTATCACTTACATCTTATAAATTATGGTGTTTTCCATGCTGCAGGAACCTTTGAACACTGTTGCAGTGACTATTTCGGTGCACCTTACACAATTATTTTTTGGCAGGTACCAAACACACCCTTGTTTAAACACACGTACTCTCTTAATTATATCACACACTCCAGCTTTTCATGCTCCTTTGCAGACATTGTTACTCAGGCTGTAATTAGACTGCTGGCACACATCTGCAAACCCAGTAAGGAATCCTCTTTTGGTACTGTCTAAAATGTTCTGTTATTTCATAAGAGAGCTCCTTACATGGCCTGTTTATCTTAGGTTTTTCTGAATAAGTGGAGAGGAAAGGCTTGTTTAGAGTATATTTTGATCTCAGCTGAACTCAGTGAAAATTTTCATGAATATGCGCAAATGGGATCATTAAAGACTTTTGTTGTCTTTAGCATTTTGTTGAAATTTAATCAGCTGAACAGTGCATGCATTGAAAGGTTTCAGAAATGTGCTGTCTCATATATACATTAAGTGCAGGATGTTAGCTGTGTGTATATACTCGTGAAAGGTGTTTGTGCATATCTTTTTTTTTTTTTTAAATATACTGGAGTTTGTCCTTTTAATTTCTTTAGCATTGTAGTATATGCACCATATTTTGTTACAGTTGCTATAGAAACTATGTATTACTGAGGAGCAGACAACATCTGGTAAACAGGACATAAAAGAACACAAGCTGGCACTCTCCTCAGCTAGGCTTTGGATATATTTGGACTTTTGCAAAGTACCCTTTGTGAAAAAGAAATCTAATCCTGTCATTTCCTATATGGAAACTCTTAATTCTTATCTGTCTTTTTTCTTCACAAACTCCCTTGCTGTCAACTATATAGCCTTGTCCCCTAGAAAAGAATTTAATGAACAAAATAAAAATGCATATTACTTGGAAGGATACTGCACAGGACATTCCCAGAAGTGGAATAACTACAGGGGAAGAAATCCTGCACTTGTGAGTATTTTTATAAATCCAGCCCAGCAGGCATGTCATAATATTGAAATCACTTTTTCTCTTTCTCCCTCCAACTCTCAAATATTAAGCTATCCTATCTCATTCTCATTTTACTCCTAGCCCACTTTAAAGCAAATATAAATTCATGAAAGAAATTAGGGTCACACGCATTTAATTTGCAAAACTGGCAGGACTACTTTACAGATAGCATAAGTGTTTTCTGATCCGTGAAGTTTCCTAGCTAGGAGAAAAACACCTTAACTAACCGTCTCAACACTTGTCGTACACTCACATCAAGAGACTCAGTGTAGCTTTTGTAAATGTAAATGTTCTTGACTAAAGAATGTCTAATAAGAGGCTGAAATCAACAATACTTACAACAGTACCAATGTTTTCTGTCCTGTACATAAATGCTTGTCAACGTGCTACGTTACTAAAGGAGAAAGGTTTTGTTTAAAAACTAAGAAGGTTTTAAAAATACAGCTTAGTTCATTTACAAGGCTACAGTCGCTAAGATGAAGCACTGCTAGTTCTATATCTAGCACCGTGAATTCAAAACTTCTGACTGAAAGAGGTCTTGTGTTCGTAATGTAAGTCACCTGTTTCACCCCTCTTACCTTTCTGACCTCCCTTCTCTCACCTTTTCTCCAACACCTTCATCAGCCTGGCCCACTGCAGACAAACATGAGAGAGCTCTACCTGTACTTCATGCTGACATGGCACGAGCTGGCTGGAATTCCAAAGGGGCAAGGATGTTTCTGTGGAGGTCCAAAAGGGAAGAGGTTTAGCAGTGGGAGAGGAATAGAGCTTCATATGTTTTCTACTAGTTCAGGGCAGCCTTGATCCTCTAAGCTCAGGGAAGTCCCAAGGCTGTGGCAACTTGTATGAAAGTCTCAAGAAGCTTCCAGGTACTTTGAAAATTCATCAATTAAAAGTCAGTTTAAAATGATGTATGTCCTTCCATGTCTCTTCCTGCATCCAAGGGCAGAAGAAAAGAACTGAGAAGGAGCTTTGCTCAGGAAAGGAAGCATTTTACTGGTCCTCTGTATTTCATCTTGTTCTCCTGAAAATATGCGGAAAATAAAGTAGTAAGCTCTTGGTAATCTTTGTGCCATGAAACTAATGTGATAGAAATAAAACAAAACTAAACCCCACATACTTACACAGCAAATGAGTAAGTGAGATTTCATGGAGTTATTAGTCTTTCATTACTCTTTCTCCCCTATCTTCCTGTCTTTTTCTAATATCACAAACAAAACATTATCTATCCTCTTCAACAAATGAAGGATACAATTACTTATAAAAAAGTCTCTTTTCATGATGTTTACTGTTACCAATGAGTAGGCTTCTCTTCCATTTTCTTTGATTTATGTATAAAACCTTTTTTTTTTGAAGAGACACTATCATTCTGTGTTAGGCCTAAACTGTTCTTTTTAGTTATGGTTAATGAAGAGTTTGGTTTTGTTCTTCATGTCTCACATATTTTTATGTTCCAGGCTACTATTTATCTTTATAAATTTCTCTTTTCTTTTGTGAAATAAGGATGTAGAACAGAAGAGTGTAATAGAGAATAAAATGACTGAAGACTGTGAAAGTGAAGTTATACATAGAAAGTGGTGCTTCTTAAATGGGAGTAATAACCTCCAAGTGGTAGTCTTCACAACAAAAAAAAATCTGTGCTGAATTCTGTTGTCCAGATTCAAAATGAAGGAGAAAGAAAGTGAAAAGAAAGAAGGAGTGTATGAGCAGTGCTGGCAGTAAGAAGCTGACACACTGTAACATTCAAATACATAAACTATTATGTTTAAACAGTAATGATATCAATGCCTCCATACACAACTTTAAAAAAATACGCAAAGAAACTATAATAAGTCAGGAACAAATGTCATCTTAGAATGGCACACCTTTCTTTAAAATCTTACCTTGCATCTATACTAACTATCAGGTCAAGCACATGAAAGAATTTGTTGCTCGGAAACTTCTGAATGTTTCTGATGGGAAATTGTAAGATAAAGTCATTGAGGATTTCATTCATTTTTCATGTAGAAATTCAGGCCTAATAAGTTGTCAAAGTGCCTCTCAGCTGCTTCCAGTTTGCAGGGTTTTTTCATGCTCTAAGCAATTTGATTCATTTATCTATGCAGTTCTCACTTCTTAAGCAAACAGTTACGCCAGTCCTTAATGCTGCTAGATTCTGAAATCTCTCTTTTGAGCTCATCTGAGCATGTCTCCATGTCTTATTTGCTCTTCTAATTTTAAGAAATTACTCTTTTACTCTGCATTGTAACTTTCTTTGAGAACAACCATCAATTATTTTTCATTGATTATTGTTTAATTTGGCTGATTCTGACATCTCATCAGACGTTGTATGCCAATAACTTGTAAAAGTCTCCTCTATTAATATACACTTAATGAATAAAAGAGAAATGCAGGCAGGATGTCTGAAGCTGTTCTTTTATCGTACAAAAACATTGATTAAGCATGTTGAATTTGAATGCCTTGAAATGAAAATTAATCTGTTGTAATAACAGCATAATTTTCAACTTCAGGAAGCAGGGCTAGGGGTGAATTAAGTGATAACCCAGATGGCTTTAGTAACAAAATGACCTTTCTGCATTTTACAGCAGTTAATTACAACTTTGGTCATCAAAGATTTTTTTCTCTTGAAAGCACATCCAGGCAAATCATCAATAGTTCTATTTAGAAGAAAAGGAAGAAAAATTACCACATTGTGGTGTCAACACACAGCTAAAATAGAGTTCGACTATCAAAAGTGGAGTTATTTACTCTGTGCCTTACAAGCAGGTATCTGGCACGTCACTGCAGAAGTGGAGCTGTTTTTATTTTTAAATAAATCTTTGCTGTCCACTTCAAAGGACTAATAAAGAGGAAAACAGGACCAAGGTATCTTTATCCTCGTGATCAAAATGGTCAACAGAGTCAGTTTGCGCATGTCCAGTTATTCAGATGATATTGCAGTCACCTTTACAGCACTGTCTTTTACAGTTCATTTTCAGTACTCCTGAATTTTTGCTATCTCCCTGCTGCAATAGCCTGGGTGACAATAAACAGTAGGATTACGTAAGTACATATACTATAGATACACTAGTAGATTAATATATTAACATAAATTAGCAAAGACATATTAATTATATATGAATTAAGTATTAGATATTAGATATATATACAATATATACTATTAGATACATCTATATTAGATATATTACATATTTGCCATAACTGTATATATACTACAAAAGAACCTAGGACGACTGTGTCTTGCATTCTTTTTTTTTTAATTTTGCTCTAAAGAGAAATCAAAATAAGGTGAGGAAGGAAAAACATTCTTGTGAAATCTCAAGTCTTTTTGCCACCTAGAAACATAGAATCATAGAATCACAGAGTATCTCAAGTTGGAAGGGACCCATAAGGATCACCAAGTCCAACTCCCTGCTCCTGACAGGACTACCCAAAACTGAACCATGTGACTACAAGCTTCATCCAGACACTCTTTGAACCCTGACAGGCTTCGTACCATGACCACTGCCCTGGGGAGCTTGATCCAGTGACGAACCACCCTTTCAGTGAAGAACCTTTTCCAGCTTCCAGTCTGAACTTCCCCTCATGCAGCTTCATTCCACATTGTCATGTCCTACCACTGGTCACCACAGAGAGGAAATCAACGTCACCCTTTCCACTTCCCCCTTCAGGAAGCTGTAGACTAATTCTCTAGATAGGTCATCATCTGAATGCATTTAACCGCCTTATGTTTCTTCTAATGCGTTAGAAAACATGCTTGATGCTAGAGGATAGCTTCCTTTCTAAAGTAAGTTACAAATCCTAAACAGGGTGACCACAGCTTATGTCACAGCACCAGTATCAGTCCTCTGTACTGCAAAGGTTACCCAATCATATTTATAGAACAGATAAATATGGAATAAGAAAATAAGTGGAATAATATAAATGTTTCCCAGAAAATGTGCATCCTATCCCTCTCCCTGAGAGTCATCCTAGCACAAAAATTTCCACACAAACAAAAAAAAACCAGTATATTTCTGTATCAGTATTTTATCCCAGTAGGGTAAATTCAGAGATTATTTTCTCACTACTTCACCCCTAAATGAAGACTGAACAAAAATGGATCAGCACCTTAGAGGAACAGATGGGATCTTAAAGCACAACCAACAGGAGGTGAAAGATAGGCAGGCAAGCTGGTGAACTAGGCACCCTTTTTGGAAATCACACAAAAGTTTTATCTTGGGACTCCAGAAGCAAAAGCATAAACCACTGCTTCCCAGCATGAACAACCAGGAATCTCTAACAGAAGTCAATAACAAATCTTATCCTCTGTGGGTCACCACAGAAGGTGGCCTGCAACAAATGCTTCGCTGTAGATTCAGGGGACAGACCAAAAAGGTCAGTGTTTATGTTAATCCAGTTATTGTTACATACCACACATACAGCACAAAGGAGCTGAAAGTGCTTCAGCTGATAGCGACAGCAGACTTAGGAAAGGCCTTGCACGTTCTGGCCTGTCACATTAACATCAGAATTTTACCTTCTCAGAGACTCAGCTACATACAAATTTGTCACTTGTGTAATGCTGAGTTTTACTGAGCTTCGATATTGTGAAATGCATCCTAAGGGCATAAAATACAGCTTTGCACAACTGTCCCTCCACTCACTCTCTACAAAGAAGAGAAATACATTTCAGCCTTGGTTCACTGAGCAAGCATGTAGATATACACACCTTAAACTGAAACACCCTTTGATCCAGAACATCATCCACTGCAGCACTGGGTACTATTATGGCTCTCACGTGGTGGAGCCCTTACTGGAATAAGCACCCACTTGAAAACCTGCTTGGAAAATCATTGTTACACGGATTCACAGGATCAAATGCAGATGTTACCTCAGGTGTAATTCCTGAACAAAACAGAAAACAGGATCTTAATATTGATATCATTTTAGGTACCAAAGTGTCATGCTTCTTCATATTCACTAGGACCCACTACAAAAGAGAGGAGAAGGTGTTGAAACCCTGTTTTCGATGCAAGTTAATTTAGACCTTTTTAAAACAGTTAGTATAGAGTCACCATTAGGGCAACAGGGACAGCTACAGGCTCTCTGCACCGTGTAATTTGAACCCCCTCCCAGTAGAACGTATACCACTATTAATAACAGCTCCACTGCTCCGACACTGCTCAGGCATTGCCTGCTTTAATTGTGTTTCAGAAGGGCAGACAGCTATCTACATCAGTCGACCACATTTCCTTTTCATTATTATATTACACCTCATTGAGAAACTCTGAGCCGTCTAAAAAGAAAGATTAATATCCCATCTCATTTCCCAAATCACAAGAGACAATTTGGCCCTGAAGTTTAAGGATTAAAGTAATTCAAATTCTGAACAAAAATAGAACATGAAATAGAAATCTGCATCAGGTCATTGTTTGCTAATGTTTATGTATGCATATACTTTGCCACCTTTGTCATCTATACTGAGTGCAATTACAAATATGGAGTTGGGTGTCTTTTTAGCCCTTGTTTAAACAGACAGAGTACTTATGCAGGGCAGGACAACAAAGTCAGCAGTTGGACACTGCACAGAAATACTTTAGGCATGCAGACAAATCTACATAGTGTTTACAGCATTACTCCAGACACTACTCAGACATCCCTTCTGTGCTTTCTAAACTGGTGTTACTCCCTTGGCTTTAGAGAATTCTCTCCTAACTTAATTTTCTATTAGTGGTGTTAAAATCAGATCTAGTCAATTTCTTCAGATAGAAATACCCTTTTAGTTCTCCAGTTAATAAATGGTGTAAGTGGTTCAGTTTTACAGTTTCACACAAATAGTAAAGGGTCACTGTTATGCAGTGATTGAGCTTGCTGTGAAAATCCATATTCTGGTGACTCAGGAAAAGTTAAAGCCCTAGTTAAAGGGCTAGAATTTGTATATGCATTATTTTTTAGTTGTCCTACTTTCAAAGGAATACTTTTACCTGGAAATAATTTACATATTTGTCTCATTTCCTATGAAGGCACTGTCTACTTCCCTAGCACTTCTACGCAGATTATGTAACACACTATCAGAAGTAAAACCCGGATGAAATAAAATTGAGATATACCTGACCTCACAATGAATGCTATAATAACATCCGCTCATCATAAATCTTTAATTCTATCTCTTTCTCATATGCTGGTAAAACTAAGATAGGCTTTGTACAACTCTCTGAGGTAACCAAGTCCCAAATCACTTAGGAATGAGACCCTCAGGTTAATTCTAGGTATATTACAACAGCAGCAGAAAACCTAGCCCTAGATTTTCATAGGTTAAAAACAACCTCTGTCTGGCGACTAACAAGCTGGTAGAGCAGCACACACACTGACTGATTACAATTAGCATGAAACTGCTGGAAAAGTGGATATTCCTATTCTGAAATAGCTTCGATTTCCAGATGCTCTTATTAAGACATAGCCTCAAGTCTTGCAAATTACATTACTGTAGTCTTTGGACCCAATCCTCAGCTGGCACTGCTTTTCATAGTCAGGATATCACTCTATGTATTTAAATAGTATTTAAATTAGACTGAATCTTACAAACTTAGTTCTTCCTTAAAGGAATACTAACCTTTGAAGATGTTTCTGCTTGCTGCTGACTCATGTGGGAAAAAGTATGATGGCAGAATCTCCCAGAGAATTCTTCCTATAATCCACTTGTGTGTAAAGAGACTTAGATGGATAACATAGCTCAAGTACTATGTACTTAAATTCACCACCAGTAATACGATGCTCAGTTCTTATGCAATGTCAGAAAACATAACACCAGATTCACCACCAAGAGGACTCGCATTTCATATGTCTCACAATACAAAGTTTCGTCTATGTGTCTTCTGTCTGTTTTCTCCTGTTACTGTCTTGGAGTCCAGATGCACCATTTAGAAACATTTAAAGGAGTTTCAGGAGTGGGGTGGATAGGAAGAGTGTAACAACCACATTGCTGGGGGACAGCCCATCATGCAAATACATTAAATGAGCATAAGCAATTCAAAAGTGAGAACATGGAAAGAACTCTATGGAGATCTACAGGAAGACCAGGTCAGCCACAGCTTCTGCATGTGGCTCTGGCAGCCATCTTTAGCAACAAGTACAATGAAGATGTACTTGTAAGGACATAGCAGGACTCTTTAGATATTTCAAAGCCAACGAAGACACAAAGGCAGATCGGAAAAATTCTTATGGGTAAGTAGTGTCTTACTAAAGGGTCATGTAGTTCAGTCTTCTTAAGAATCACTGCTGTGTTATCTACTGCTTCAGGTAGCCTTCTTATTTCATCTGTCTGACGTCATCTGTAAGAAAAAGCATCTTGCACTGGCAAATCTTAACAAAGTAAGATTCTTGACATTTTGTGGTGCTGTGGGGAAAGTCCCTCAACCCTTATGGTTGATGCAAGTGATTTCTAACAGGTAGTCACAGCAAATACTTGATACTTGCAATACTTGAAACCACATAGGTCACAGCCCCATACCGAATTCTGTGGTTTCTTATCATATGCATCACAATGGCTCCACTTCTATTCAGTACATCTGCTTTTTAAAGCCTAACTTCAGCAGTACTGAATATTTGTTTCTTGTTTCAAATAGAACTGTATGGCTTGGAGTCATACCAGAGAACCCATAGCCAGATCTGCCCTAAATCTCAGTAGCCTGGCAGTTTGCTTCACCCTGTCTATAGTTTCCTGAAGGACTGCATTTTTTGTGTTACCATTTTTATAGATGGTTCCAGTTTTGATGAGCAGGATGACTCATACAGTGCTTAAGTTATTAATCAAATTTTAGGAAAGTGAAGCAAGAATTTGTTTCTAACTTGTACACTCTAAAGACAATTTTCTGTCATAGGTAGATGACATTTCTTTCACTTTTTATGGTAGTTATGCAAATCCATAAAGGAGAGGTACAGAGGCCTCAAGAAGATCACAGGCAGTCTGAGAGCTCCAGCTTGGTAACTTCTGTAGCTAATCGTTATCTTTGTTACTGCAAGAAACCTACTTAGTGCTGCCAGTTACACAGAAAATTAAAGGTTATATATAAAAAGAGGATACGCAAAAGCCACCCACTACTGCAATAAAGGCAACGTGATTAATCACTACATGTGCTGCCAAGGAAAGATTTGCTTGCGGTAATTATAGAAAAATATATCCTTCCATGGGCAGAAAGGAGAGTAAAAAAAGGAGAATAAAAAGAATAGCAAGCCACAGAAGACACAGGAATAAAATCGCTGAATCTTTAATAATGTATCAAAGTGCCTTCCTTGGTTGCTTACTCCAATCCTTCCTAACAAGTTGTATTTATTTATTTATTTATTTATTTATTTATTTATTTATTTATTCCCATCTGGAACAATAGTTTCTATCAAGGACAGCAGGCCTATCAGAAAACCTTCTGTAAATAACAAATATCTTTCCATCCTGACTACACTCCTCTCAAAAAAACCCTAAATAAATAGAATCGTTGACTGATTAACTTGTATTTAGCCAAACTTCATTTTTCTCCCTTTCCAAGTATCTATCTCTGGCTTTGATTTGCTTGCTTTTGCCTCTCAATGCTTTTTCCTGCACTGACAATAAAACAAGCCTGGCCATTGTACTTCTGTTTGAGTGTACTGTGTATGGATAGTACTGAGTGGGAAGCAGGCTGTTCAATTTTTAATACCTTTGAATGCTTTTGATACTCAGTTTGATTTCAGTTTTCTTCTTAGGGAAGTCTTCTCCCTGTTTTTAGTGTGAAAATAAATAATAGTACACACCTTTTCTTCTGTTTGCCATATTTCTGTGTTAAATAGAGGTCTAAGGTGACTGAAGCACTCTTTCCGTGTTGAAATTAAAGTCTAGGTTGATGTCCACAGAAAGAAGAGAATATAAGGAGCTCCTCCACTCCCCCACATGGTAAACTTTCACAGGTAAGGAAGACGGAAACACCTCCAGACTGATACTCCTTGTTAACTGCAGGCAAAGGGAGAGCAATCGCTTCAAAAATACAGATACATTGTCAAATTTTGGGGTCCACTTTTGGTTGCATGACGGGCATTGTAGGGAGCTAGTTGTTTCTGTATCCACAGAGTCCCACCCCTTCAAAGCAACAAAAAGTGAAGCTAAAGCAGACAAACAAGAAAAATCAAGGCTCTGATCTCAAAATAAATTAATATCTGCATTTAAATTATGACATGAAAACATTTAAGACCAGGTACTTTTTTAAAACTGGTTTTAAATTCTTTCCCCCACAGATAATAAATTCAAACCGTGCATTGAACAACCATCTTAAGTAAGACATCTAATCTAACACTGCTTCCTTCAATGTTTGAAAGATGGCCCCAAAGTTACAGAGGGCTGTTAGCCTCAGAGGAAGCTGCCTGCTCATAGTGGATCTTGGCAGGCCTCGTGTATGAGTGTAACATCAGTTACATCCCCATGAACCGGAAATTCTTGGTGATAAATTAAGAATTCAGCACAATGGGTACTCAGTATGAAAAGATTCAGGGTCACTGTTAAAGCCTCGCATGGGCAAAGCAAGGTTACCCAGTGGCTGCCACAACACTCTGCACAGCTGCAGAGACTGAGCACCAGGACGGAGCAGCCGAATTCCAACAGCAACTTTTTTTCCTGAAATCACGTATCAGGCTGCATGTGGAGATTCAGTCCGAAGAGTTCACTTTGTCTTTCTACTGAACTGTTCATGTTTCCCCTTTGTTAACTTTCTTTTCTAGTGTTTCAGCCTTGTTCCCTGTAATGACATGAGTGCAATGCAGACTAGTATATCAGTTTCTACACTCAAATACTACACAGTCTGAGCTTGTCATGGATGGCCAAACACCTTTGTTGTGAATTAAAACCTGCAGTTTATGTAGCAAGTTTCCACAGAGTAGCTGTCCAAGCTCTGTTTCCTGAACACTACTCATGCAGTATGACCAAAAAGAGTTTTGAAAAGAAACAGTTTCATTTTATTATAAGCTTTTAGATGGCTCGCTCTGTCTCAGACAGATTAAAAAAATCCAGAGGTTACTTTAAAAAAAAACCTGGAAGGATATTGCTTTCAAAATGTAAACATAGCACAGGTAAATGGTGATTAGACAAAGGCCACACACCTGGATCACTGCTGTACCCTAAAGGTAAAATTAGCAAGCTTCTTATAAAATGCGTGGAAAAAATAAGTCTCTTTGGGATTTAAGAGGGGTCAGTAGAAACTTGATAGCACAGAAGTAAAGAATACGATAGCTAAAAAAGGTAACAAATAGCTAAATTACATGAAGGAATCTGTCATTATGCCTCTGGAACATTACAGTAGTTAAAAAAGGCTCTATTAATAATTTTTAGTGGTTCAAAATCTTTAGAAAATTTGATCTAGTCTGTTCCATTACAGTTAACACTTATAATACAGCTTCCAAGCACCCTTTCTTTGGGTGACATGTTTCAAATCTGCGCACATCCCACAGATGAAGAACTCCTACTCTTGTGGAAAGTGGAAAAGACTTTGAAAATAATTTTTAAAGTATAATTTAAGTATATTTATACATATATTTATAAGTATGTTTATAAGTAATTGTATTTATATTTATGTATACACATGTAAGAGGAAATCCTTATAGAATAATGGTTTGCATCAATAATAGTTTACTTTTTTCAGTCCCCCATCACTATTTGGGTGTATTTTGTGTTATGGGAAATGCCTCAGCCTGCACATGTAAAAACGTGAACATAGAACAATTAGTTGTTTAGCTTAAGGACACAGCCTTTTCCAGAAGTAAGACACAAACTTTCTGAGTCCAAAGGCAATGTTTTACTTGTAAGATTTGCCTTTTCTTTCCTTCCTATTCTAAGTTATTTATAATTTTTAACCACTTGTTATCACTCACTTAAACAAACTTTGCATGGTGAAGTGGAAGGAAACAGTTCGTACCTATAGCAGACTGATTATGATTTCAATAGGTGTTGTAGAATTTTGACTATGACTGTTAAGAAGGAAATCACAATGTAGAGTGGAATTACTGATTTCTTTCATCAAAACCAAACAAACAAAGCCAAAAAGAAACCCAAAAAGTAAATCACACTATAAAGCAAAAAGCAAACAATAGGAGGATTTTAGCAGCAAAGATGCTACACAGCTTCAGAAAGTCTGTCTTGTTACTTTATTTCTCTGTAAACTTCATAATGATAACTAATCTGAATTTGTTACAATGTTATCTCTTAATTTCCAGTCATTTGATTTTGTATTTTAAAACTGCTTTCCTGAAAGGATTCACAAGAACATTAAATCAATAAATGTCAACACCTCATACAAAATAGGGATGATGTATTTCTCTACTTGTCCTAAAAAGATAATTGCATGGGAATCTGATGCGTACAAATAACATCTCAAGGTAACTAGATTAGTCAGCAACAATGTTATATACAGTTCATATGGTAAAGAAAAAAGCCAAAGGCACATATTTTATAGCTGGTTCTTGATAAAAAATGGTTTATATATACGATTTATATTTGTTGATATGGTCCCGGAGGTGTAGTTAATAATTTCTCATAAAATAGAAATTATTTTGAAACCTAACTGTGTTGAAAAGGTGGTTTCTTTTGTTTGCTTTTGTAGTTGCCTACAGTTTGTCCTGAAATTTTACAGCTGTGAGTCCATTCTATTACCTGTACCTCCTGTACCTTCATGTGGTTATTTGAAAAAGTGCATAGTCTAATTTGCACTATTAATTACTGCTATATCTGAATGCCTTACAGAAACTATAGAAAGCAAAGAGTAGGCTAAATACAGAAACAGTTTGTAACTTTACTTGTTTTTCTTTCAGAATTTTTTTTAGGAAACTGTCTACAGTTTGCATTTTTTTTCTTCACTCTGCCTTTGCATCTATCATCACTTGGCTACTGTTAATAGAAGTAGCAATTTGTGTAGAAAGACTGTTATGCAGTAATATTTACATTTCTTCCTGAACATCTTTCACATCTGTAGAGAGAAGAGCTTCAAGCCACAGTCTGAGAATGTCCGTCCTCAAAAAAACATTTGTGCCATTCTCTCCCTTGTTGTCAGTGGGGTAGCTTTTCCTCCCCAATGAACCTTGACAGTCAAGAGGTGAAATCTGTGAGACAACCTGCTTTCAAGTCTAATGAGACCCATGAGGATCAATATCAGGAACTTGAATGTGTTCATTACCAGGACATCAAGGTAATAGACAAAACACAGTAATAGACAAAACAGGTTTAATTCTTAGAGTGAACCTGAAAATACTGAAAGCTGTAGCACCAGATGTCATTGACTCACAAAAACCATTTGAATTTCAGGTTGCACCAAAACTCTTCCCCCATTGCACATAGTTCAGAGTGCAAAGACACAAGTGAGGTATTACAGGATTCAAAGACAAAAATATGTTTTTCGGCATTGGAAACCTTTGAAACACAAAATATTCCTTCTGTTATACTTGTATATAAGAATCTGAGAATGAAATTAATAGTGCTGTAGTGCCGTGAATACAGCTTTTCCAAGACTGGTGAGATTTTACGTGCACTTTTTACATACTTTTTACTACACAGGCTTTGGCTCCAAGGTTAGCAAATACATGTTTCCTTAAAAAAAATAAAGAAAAAAAGAACTAACAAGGTAGCAACTTGGAAAAATCTTTCAATCTAGCAGTGGAAGTATGCTAAAAGTATAGATAAAACCAAGGATATTTTTACAGTGTTGTTTCTTTTGAAAGACTGTTCCTAGGTTTTCATACAGTGCCAAAGCAAGACCGGGATACAGTTGAAGTCTATAAATAAAAAAGTTAAATTTCGTTAGAGATTTAGAATGAGTAGTGGGATTCCTTTCCCATGCAATCCTAAATAAAGAAATTAGCCACGTGTGATAAATGAATCTTCACACATGGATTTGGCTCTTACAGTAGGTGTTTATGAACACAACCAGCAGAAAGATTTTGGAGCATTAGATCATACAGATCATTAAGTGCTTTCAATACTGCTATCACAGTATTTACTTTACTTTATATTACTTTACTATAGTTATTTTTTATATCACGTACTGCTTTCTCCAGTTGGAAAGTAAGAGAGGAACGCAAAATCTTTGTAACTAAGAAGATTGTGATTTGCTTTCTGAGCATTGAAATTGTTCAGCTATCCTACCTCATATTCTTCCTATGACCGTGTTATGTCAGGCTTTCTCATCAGAATATTTGCATTCTGTGGTCCTAATGCAGATTTCAGTCAGGCATTACTCAGAGAAACTCTAACTTCATTCAGTAGGACTTGGCTACCTACAAACAAGAACCTTACATTTTATTCAGGCTGGTCCAAACCACTTTCTCTGTAGGAAAATTCTCTCATTTACCAAACATTCTGCTTCTGATTTCTTGTTTTTTCTTAAAGAATTTTTGATGTCCCTGCCAACCATTTATTCAGTGTGGTCTTTTCAGAACCTTCACAATCTCTTATCTTTCATTCTTTGAGGGCTGTTCTTGTACAGTCTTTATTAGAAGTCATTAAGACTCCCTTCATGAGCCACCAGAAAAGTTAAATATCAGAGAATTGGATTTAAGACAGTAAACTGCTAACACACAGACAGAGCTAGATAGATAAGGGAATATGAAACACTTCCGCAGGTCGCGGTGGGATACAAAGCAGAAATCCCACGCTAGTGCTGACTGAAGTAAGCAAGCAAACTAGGACATCTACATGAGTGCAACATAACAATGTACAGCCAGATGTAGCAATTCACATCTGGAGGTAATATAGCTACAACATATAGACCATTTAAGAGCTCCTGCTATGTTTAAATGTTCTTAGACACAGAGTTGAGACATTAGGTGTTTGAGTACAAAAGCAGATCAAAAATGTCAGTGTTTGGAAACCTAAAGTCCCAGACACTCATTATAGGTTTGTTAGTACAGAAATGCTTGAGTTGTTCAGCATCTGTCTCAATCCCATATTCCAGAGGGATTTCATAGCTTCCATACTTTATGTAATTCCAAATACCTCCCAAAATCCTTTTTGGTTCAGAGGAACAACCAAATAGATGTCTTCAGAACAACCTGCTTGATTCAGGCTTTTGAAAAGTAAATGGGACACCTAGTTACAAGACGAGGGAGGAAGGATAGGAAATACAGGTAAATTGTGATGGCTTTTACAGATGAGCAAGAGACAGACTGTTGCAGGAAGGCAGAAGACATACAAGAAACCAGAGGATGGCAGTGTAGCTGAGCAGTGATTAAGCTTGCTGGAGAGTCAAGTGTTAGAGATGTAGATGAAGTTCATGGAAGGTAGAGAAACCAATAGACTTTGTAATCATTTAACAGGAATCAGGAAAGCAGAAATAAAGAGGGTCTTAATGAAATGCAGGCAATAAAGAGAAAAAGGAGAATTACTTTATACATCAACACACTGCGTTCTTAATACAAGAAAATAGAAGGTAAAATCTATCAATTTATACCTTTACAACCCCAAAGAATCTCTGAAGTGATATGAAGAGACCATTTGTGTCCTTTCTCCTGCAAAACTGGTGTTCCCAACAAGAGCTACAAAGGGAAAACTAAGTGCAGAATTGAAATATCTACATTAATGTCACATTGTATGGTTTTCTGAGTACTCAGTTCCTAAAAGAAGAGAATGCCTAGGTGTTGAAAGTTTTTGCAAAGTCTACAACACAGTTCAGTACAACTTTTGCAAAGGCAAAGAATTTACAAAATTGTAGGGCATATTTTGTATATAGGACTAGTTCTCAGGAATTTCAACTAATATTTAGGAGCTCAGTTTTTTACTTTTCTTTAAACCTTGGTCAGATTATAACCTGAAAAAAGGGTAGCCTGATGTTTATCGTCTTGGCAGTCTCCTGTAGTAGTAAAAAATAACTTGCTGTAGTCGTGGTGTTCAACCTTACTGGAATCAGCTTCATACAAAGAACCGAGGGCTTGAGCACCTGCAGCTTCCTTTGTGTCCTTAGTCTGAAGCATTGAGAGCGTGAGAGACAATGAGTAGCTTTTTCAGGGCAGTAAGATATGGGAACACTAACAATAAGTAGAATGCACAAAGACACATGCATTATCTACTTTCTAGAAATTAAAGCACTCCAGTGCTTCGTAAAGGTGAAGGCTGTGACCTTTCCACTATGTTCAGCAAAATACCTATTCCTAGGTGTTGTCTTATTCCCATATTTGGTGAAAACACCAAGGATCCAGGCTGCCATATTCAAAGTTCAAAATGTTTTCTATGTTCATCTAGGTCTCTCCCTACTGTTGCTATGGTGCCAACAAAAGCCTGAATACCATACAGTGTAAATACTCATTGAACTCCACAAAGGATCAGTGGGAAAAACAAGATACGTACTTCTAAGTACTCAAGATCACAATAGGACCAAAACATTTTAAAAGAAGCTGCAGGGTTTTTGTGTTGACACATGGCCAAGCTGAGGGTGAAAAATAACCTTAATGGTCACAAAAAATCATTTATTTTCTTGCCATAGTTCATTTGAATAGATTTAAATTATTTCTCCTTTAGACAATCCTATGAAAAAGTTAGCTTAAGAAGTTCATTGTCCAATTTTCTTTAAATGAAAGATATGTTTAAACACCTGCCATACAAAAAAAAAAAAAAACAAAACAAAACAATAAAGCCTTTGTATAGTGAAACGGAACTGAGAGAAAGTGGACATAATGTCATAACCATGTATTATATGTCATTATGAGGCAAATGGAATTTAAACAGATTTAGGCTGCTTATCCAAAATAGTTTTACACAACTGGATGATGGTTTGAGGTTTGTACAGGAGGCAAACATCTGAGCTAACAATGAATGAGAGTGCCATTTGTAGAAATTTCACAAAAGCGAAAAAGAAAAAAAATGGGGAAAAGCAAAAGATCAATCTAGCAAACATTTAGTTTATTTAGCTGCACTCCATTAACAATCAGACAAATTTCAAAAACTTTTCTAACGTATTCCCTTTTTCATCTCACATTGTTTCTCTGTCTTGTCCTGCTTCACGTGCATCTTTTAAATAGCATAGGGGAGAGCGTAGTGGTCATTCCACCCTCAAACAACCCAGTTTGTCCCCAGAAGGCATTTGCTAGAATTCTATTACCTATAATTCTTGGTCCAGGCTGTGTGCAGACAGCTGGAAGAACTGAGCAGAAGACAGAGAATTCACTTTGTGTCATTCTAATGCCCCTTCTACATGTTCCTTCCACTGACTCTAGAAGTAATAAAATTGGAATAGGTCTGTTTCTGGCACTGTCTGCACTCCCAAATGCACACCTAGAGTTGCAATGCAAAGCACATGATAAAGAAGGAAAGACAGTGTTGAGCTGCCTCATGGTCAGGAGTGAGTGGTTAGGTCACTGAAAGAAACACAGTCGAAGGTATTTGCAGGGGGTGATTTTAATACGAATTTATACAATGTGATACAACAAAGTTTGATGGCAAGGTTCACTCTATTACTTATTAAATGAATGGAATACAAAACCAAGATAGCACAGAGGTAGCATGATTTATACAGAGGTTGAAGAAAGATGTAAACGGTAAGGGACACCATCCCGTTGAGTCACAATGTTTGGAATGGACCCCCTTGCTTTCTGAACTCTGCAGAGAGGAGCGTAGGTGTGGCTCGATCCAGACTTTGCCTCAGACCACAATGGTTTAAGTCTAAAGGACAGGTCTCACAGCAATTTAAGGTTTGAAAGAGAGAATCACAGGAATTTAGTAGCATTTAATTGGTGGCTAACTTAGCATTTACAATGTGAATAAAAATAATATACTATAATCACAGTAGTAGAATATTACAATTTAAATTGATTCACACACACACACACACACAGACAATATGCATAGATAAAGGAACCTGTTAAAAATTCCCATGTGTATTCAATGAAATACTCACTTCAAATGATTTTTCTCAATGAGTGAAGGTTGAGCCTCACAGAGTGCAGCCCAGATTCCATCAGCAACGGTAACGTCAAAGTGCTCTGAGAGGTGTCCCACAGAGAGGGAGATACGGGATGCAGCCTGCTGTGTTCCAGAAGAGGTCAAGGGGCCCTTTTTGGTACCATTGTCTATAGGGTCTCAAGATGATTGACTTTGGTGATCAGTAAATTTCCATCCTGGGCACAAATGATGTGAAGTAATTCTTGCCAATAGTCGCATAATTTCTGTGGTCCTCAGACTGCAGTTCTGACCCTTACCAAAAGGGTAGCAGAAGTTCCAGGTACAGTCAGGGAGTCCCTGATTATCCCAACTCACTGCTCTCATTCAAAGGCAAGAAAAATGGCTGGTTATCCCAGCTAATTGCTCTTGCACAAAGACAGTAGGCAATGTGAACTGGTTCTGAAGGAAGGGGTCAAAAGGGATTTTAGTAAAAGTAGCATTATCTAATAGTTGCAGTGCATTTAGAGAGAACTGACAGTGCCTATCTATTGCCTAAATTAACTGAGGCAGAGAGTCTTGCATCTCCATACAAAGGGGTTAATTCCTGATAGGGCTGGGAGTCGCCTAGAACCGGTTAAGACCAACTCTGCTGTATGGATGGGAGCCAGAAGAGAACTGAGTTTACACAGAAACAAAGGTCAATCAGAGAACACTGTGACGAAGAGGATGGGCCTTCGTTTTGGGACCCCCGATGATCAGCACTAGGAGGCACTGTGCAAGCGCAGCTGGGAGGAGTCTATGGAAATTACTTCTTGGAACTGATTTTAATGTGGAAATTACTTCTTGGAACTGATTTTAATATGAAATGAGGATAGGTGATGCATATGTATAGGCATATTGGGAAATCTAATGTATATGTAATATTTGATTGTATAAGTTGAAGAGACAAGTTACTGCTTGATGGGCATGACTTTGATGGGACTACCCCCCGTGCCACCCTGAATAAGCATACCTACTTTACAATCTTACAGATTGTGGAGTCTGTTTTCCACACATCAGTTCTATGATTCCCAGGTGATCCAATGAGGGGGGAGATGTACAGCCACACTCTTTTCCATACAGGAGGTGAGGACATGGCTGCTTCTTTCTGATGGAGAACAAAGCATGAACGTACACAGGTATGTGTCTTTTTATTTTGTCCTGTGCTTGCATGAAGAATGGGGCAGAATCAAACATTAAATAAGTAATGAAGTGTCTCAATTTTTTTTCAGCCTTGGAATTGACAAAATCTGGGGAACGCTATTAGGATATTTTTTCTAGCCTAACAATAATACGTTAAAAAAATAAATTATTTTACCTTGACCTGTTGTCAGAATCGCAAGCATTAAGTTTTCATATATGCATTTGTAAATATAAATGTGTGTGTATTTTACATGTTCTTAAGAGTTTTTTAATGAAAAAGGGTGATTCTGGAAGTGAGAAAAGTACTAAATTGCGTTTCCGTTTGTGATTCACATAAATCTAAATTGTGATTCCTTTGCTTAGGCAGATTCCTTAGGATGTTTCTTGGATTCTTCCTCCAAGAATATTTCTATTTCACTAACTGGCTTACTGCCTCCACTCCCAGCAACCTCTAGCTACGACCTCAGCTCTATCGTAAAGAGGAGACTGGATCAGATGGTTGCAGACTAGAACTGTCCAGCCCTAACAAAGACAATTTAAGTTTGCAGTCCTGCCATAGGAAGTCTAGCTGTGAAAGCTTCCATTCTGCCCTTGTCAGAGTTCACTTCTGTTTGAACAGGCATGACTTAATAACTGCGCCTTAGAAGTGTTGCTGTGTGCATTTCCCTTGAGAACTTCTTTTGTGGAATTATGGACTAAATTAGAATTTATATTGGATCTCTTAGTGGCCAGTATTCTTGATATAGCTGAACAAGCAAAATTATTCAGCAGCTGTTATTCAAGAAATATGCCATTTTAACATGGAATTTTTTCAAAAGGAAACACTGAACAAATTGTTAGAAACAAAGCAAGCATTTTTTGTTCATTAGATGAAAATATTGGACTTGATTGAGTGCTGAACTTTGGACAGGGCACTGTAACACAGAGAAAAAGAGAAAAAAAACACGGAATTGTAATAATCATTTAGTTGGGGCATCAATTCTAGCATCTTAGATCCTGCAGTCATGTGAAAACAGAAAAATTGTTGGTTTCTTTGTGAAAGTCCAGACTAACTGACTGAAAGAGTGATTCCTACGGGCGTCTGAAGAGGGCCTGAAAAACCACGTTCAGGCATAAAACCAGACACAATAAATCTCACCTCCTTCCAGCCGCAGTCACTTCTTTGCTAGGGAACAGAGGTACCTGTTATCGGTTTCAGTATTTCTTTCTCTCCTACATACGTGATTGTAAGAAATATAATGATGATTGTTCATACTGTTTCCTGTAAGATTCCACTGAGAGTTCATGGTAGAGACAGAAACTCAAAGGACAGGGACATGTACCATGTTAATGTGGTTAGGAATTCAGTCACAATTATCCACATAAGAGTATAATATAAAGTTTTCATGTAGTCTTGTAAATTAAAGCTGACTCTGCTTCACAGATAAGGAGACAATTTTGATAAAATATATTGTGATGAATAAGACGGCCAAGCACATGAGGCATACAAGTATGGAGATGTGGATTTCAAAGACCAGATTTGCCTTGTTTTCTCAACATATATTTCCAATTATTCTAATAATGTTGCTGATTTCGACTTTCACACCCAGGAATACTATCCACCCTGAAAAGACTTTGTGTTTGGATAGAACATCTATTGATTTATTATGTGATACTGTTTTCATTTAGTAGCAGTATTTTATGTAGTTTAGACAGAATAATTCACATGGAATTTGGGAGTTTGTGAGCTAGGCAAACCTGATAAAACAATTTGTGTAAGAATTCCACCTGGATTTGTAAAATTATTCTTGAATCATTTTTCATTTTATTTTCAAAAGACTGTCAATCAATTACTTTTACAGTGAAGGGTTATGTATCAAAAGAAAGAAAAAACACCCCAAAGACACACATAGTTCTATACTATTTTTGAGCACTCAAAAACATTAACACAAGAAGCCAAAAAGTCCTGGGCAGTGACTAAAAATCTGACTGTTCATCATGGCCTTCAAGTCACCGTATCATAAAAACTCCTTATATATTCCTTCACCTGTTTTCATGTTCTCCTCTAGATCTTATGCTCCACCAAGGGTGATAATTCTATAAAATTAATACTGCACGCATTTCCCACACAAATATTAATTTCATAGAATCATAAAATCACAGAAACATTAAGGTTTCTCTTGCCACCGAGCAGAAAGAGGGGGCCTAAGAGATGGGGGGGAATGGAAACAGGTCCCTGCTCGGGGGGGCAAGCGAATTTCCCCCCGGCCTCCCTCACCTGCCCAGTTGCCCTTAAGCAAC
>Ga0065711_1029351_pt1 | contig 36555 bp, 16 predicted proteins | sample Hoacrofraction12_FD_59098 | JGI IMG/M metagenome (GOLD analysis project Ga0065711, IMG submission 59098) | Hoatzin crop microbial communities from Cojedes, Venezuela - Epithelial fraction 12 v2 (version 2) | ecosystem: Host-associated > Birds > Digestive system > Esophagus > Crop | place... | reverse complement strand
GGGGCCAGACTCTTTTCAGTGGTGCCCAGCAACAGGACAAGGGGCAACGGGCACAAACTGAAGCAGAGGAAGTTCCAGCTGAACATGAGGAAGAACTTCTTCACTCTGAGGGTGACGGAGCACTGGAAAAGATTGTGCCCAGAGGGGTTGTGGTTTCTCCTTCTCTGGAGATATTCAAGACCCACCTGGACAAGGTCCTGTGCAGCCTGCTGTAGGTGACCTTTCTTTGGCAGGGGGGTTGGACAAGATGATCCCCAGAGGTCCCTTCCAACCCCTGCCATTCTGTGATTCTGTGATTCTGTGAAATTTAGTGAGTGCCATGTAAGCTCTAATTGGTGGACATGATCCACTCGCCTTGCATTAATAACTCCAAAAGGCTCTGCTGATCTTATCACATTATGTCCTCTTCGCATTTTAATCAGTCCCACCCCCACTGCATTGAAATTTCCCACTGTGACAAGCCCAGTGTTGAAGCAAGCACATCACTGCTTCCATTGACACTAAAAAATGCCTGTCTTGTTAATAGTATAAATGGACTAGGGGCTTTGCCTTCCAACTTAATTCAAGAGTGCTATCGGCATGAGTGGGTTATAAAAGCTCTTTTTCAAGATAAAAGACAGTTCCCTGCCAGAAAAAAGCTCAAACATCTTTATGGCATCCCAGTGCAAAAAACAATTGAAAAGGATTGTCATAAAAGGAAGCATGTCAGTGGTGAACTTTACTGAATTGAGCCTAATGCAAAATTCATGCCGAGGTGTCACAAGCGAAAGGCAGTTTATTAATCCAACTTATCTGGAGGTGGTAGGCAGCAGTCATGGTACGTTAAGATCGTATGAATATTCCCCAGGCTCATTTGGGTTTGTATTCAGGACCCCTTTTGTGAGTGCCTCAGGGGTCAGAAGGGTCTTCTGGACCAGAAGCAGCCTTCTCTTCCTCTCCTTTCCACATATCTTTTCATACTTGTCACACAGTGGGCACATTGGGGCTAAGTGAAGCATGATGTCTTTGCCGACTGACTGATCAGAATGCGACACCAAGCTAACCGTGTCATGCTTCTTTATTCCAGTCATGCATTAGAAAGCGCTTTATTTCTCTATTACATTTTGTATATTCCTAGGCTAACTTTCCCTACCGGGAAGAAGCTGCAGGGAGGACGGCCTTCTAAGAGTCCTTTTTCATATGCTTTCACTATTTTGCAATGTCTTCTTTTCCCCAGACAGAATGACAAACTTGTCTTATAGCGGGTGCGTATGGAAGAATCAGTCAAACAAACCTCTGTCTGCTGCAGAAGCATCAATGCACCTATAGAGAGAGCACAGTGGGCTTGTCAGCACAACAGCCGTTTAGAGAAAACAACACACCCCGAAGAAGCGGTGGCGTGGGACCAATGCCCTCCAAAAGGCTGAGGGGAAGGAGAAATTAAAAAGGTTTGAATTAAAAGTGGAGCAGCCTTGCAAGCTGTCTCCTTTGTGTCCCTGTAAATGCTTATAAATATCTTAAGGGTGGGTGTCAGGAGGATGGGGCCAAACTCTTTTCAGTGGTGCCCAGCGGCAGGACAAGGGGCAACGGGCACAAACTGAAGCAGGGGAAGTTCCATCTGAACATGAGGAAGAGCTTCTTCCCTCTGAGGGTGACAGAGCCCTGGAACAGGCTGCCCAGGGAGGTTGTGGTTTCTCCTTCTCTGGAGATATTCAAGACCCACCTGGACAAGGTCCTGTGCAGCCTGCTGTAGGCGACCCTGCTTCGGCAGGGGGGTTGGACCAGATGACCCACAGAGGTCCCTTTCAACCCCTACCATTCTGTGATTCTGTGATTCTGTGTTCTGGTGCTGTTGGGTGCACTCAGATAGAATGAGATGAGATTGACAGGTCCAGCCAGGTAAATGGACCCCCTCGGGCTGACAAATGGCATCAAAACTCTGAGAACAGGGATGAAGTCCTCCTCCCTGGAGGTTTAAGCTAATATTGCAGTTAACTTCAGCAGGGTCAGGATTCCCCCAGAACTGTGCAGGAAGCAGGAGGGCTCTAAGCATGGCTGGTTGAGGGATATGAGGCCAAATTTAGCCCTACCAGAAGCCAGAGGAATGTTTCTTATTTCCAGCTGGGCTGAAGCAGCTGACTATAGAGCTCACGCTGGCCATGAGTGACTTTAAGTAGGAGAGGAGATGAAGGCTCTGGAGCTGCAAGGAGGTGAAGGGGTTGCTTAGAGTGGTTGTGTGTTGGGGAGGTGGATTACAGCAGGAGAGCTGCTGTGGAGGTGTGATTTACTGAGCTCTTGAAGGCTTGAAGAAACTTTTACAAAGGAAATGATGTCCTAGTTTACTGAAATGAAAGTGGGGAAGCACCTGAAAGATATCAAAAGTCCTCTGGAAAGGGTACCCTGGTGTGAGTCCTTCTGGAAGAAGACTTGAATATATGTATTTATAAGATGTTAAGTTGATCCCTTTGTTATGTTTATGGATGTTACCCAGAGTGGCTTTTATCGGTTGTGCATTTGGCTCAGCACTGAAGGATAATTGCAGCTAAACAGTCTATAAAAAGAGATCTATGAATGCTATAGAATGTGAGCTGGCCAATTTCTGTCCCCATTCACATCCATGCAACCTCGGTGGTTTTAGTGAGGTTGCCCTGATACTCCGGATGGAGGAATTTGTTTGGGATGCTATGGAGAGTAGACGGGAATGTATTACGTGTTTATGACAGCGGGCTCCTTCGTGTCAGTTGTTCCAACGACTCATTTCATGACTTCGGGCATGTCATAACTTTTCTGTGCTGTGATTTACTCAGCTGTGTTTGTGCATGTTGACCTATCTTGCATGAGGAAATGACTGTAGAATTCCTTGGGCACTGTGGATGGAGGGTGCTGCAAACCACAGTGCATAGGCAATTGCAGCTGGGAGCAAAAAGGAGCAAAATGTACTCTGAAATGTGCCACTAAATGATTTATCTCACCTTTACTCAGTGAAGCCACTGAAGTGTGACATCCAGTAGAAAAGAAAATTAATAGCCGGTTAGTCTTCCTCGGCACCAGTCTTGCAAAGATGTAGAACAATGTAATTGTACAAAAAATATAAAATATGAGCACTTATTTGCAGGGTGGAGATCTTACACTCCGGATTGAGGACTGTCTTGAAATGTGCTGGCACCTGGCACAGCAAAACCCTGATACTGGCTGGGCCTTGGAGAACAACAGTAATGTGGATTTGGTAGCAACGGCTGTGATGTGCCCACGCTGTTTTGGGAACATCGAGGTGCCGCTACGCAAAAGACACCCAGCACCTTCACCTGCCTGGGTGAAGCGTGGACCGTTGGTTGTTCGCTCTGAACCCTGCATTCTGACCAGCGAGCGAAGTGGGAGAAAGATGCGCGGAGTCAGTGTCTGAGGTCGGGAAATGTGGCGATGGGTGCTGTTTCGGCCGGGTCGGGGTGTCCTGCTGCCTGACTGGCTCTGCCCAGCGGCCCCCTCGGCCCCGTAGCTGCTGCCCGTGGGGCCGTGGGTGCGGGGTGCTGCTGCTCGCCCGTCGCATCGCCCACGAGGTGGCAGCCGCCGCTCGTACATCACCCACGGCCACGCTCCGCGCCCGCAGCCATCGGAGCCGGGAGGGGGGAAAGGGAGGCCCCCACGGGCTGAGACCCTCTCCTCCCAGCCCTCATGGCTGCAGTGCAGACAGACCTCGAACAGCTACGTTTCCGCCTCAAATACCAGCGATGAGACAGAGATGACTCAGAGCCCCTCTGCGTAGAAAAGGATTTCTCTCCTCTTCTCACCGTGCACATTTTTTGCTGTTGGGACCCTTCTCCCAAATAAAGCATCACAAGTGGCAACAGAAGAAGGTATTGCTGATACACCAGCTGCCAGCTTTGCCCCTTCTAGCAAGGGTGCCGTCGGTCCAGTGCAGTTACCTGAAGCTGCCCCGTTACTCCTCTGGCAACCTCTGCTTGGGTTGAAATGCATTAAAGCATTTCTGAGATAAAGCGTTTTGGACCTTGTAGTGTAGAAGCTGTGATTTCAGGACTTGTTTGTAGCCTGTGATTTGAGAGCCACTTTCTAGTGGAGGAATTGACCACGTAAAGAAGAAAAACACACGATAATTTAGGTAGCAACCTTAATTACATGATTATTTCCACTCTCGTAAATGTATCTAATCTACAGTGCAATATTCAATAAAATTGTATCTTGGGCACTGAAGAGATTTCCCTATCGCTAAAAGTATGTGCTAACTGTTCTTAAAGAAAGGTTTAGTAAATTGCCTCTAAAGCACAGGACATTTGCTTAGCTGCTTCTGTGTAATGTTTGTCTCCAGCAGCATGTCACAGGCAATAGGGCTGAGAAGAGTCACTAAGGCCTGAAATACATGGACTCTTACAGCAAGAATATTACCAGCCCTTCTAAGAGAACCTACAGGGCTTAATTTTGCTACAGATTCTCCAGAGGACCATCAAGAAATTGCTTTATGAGTTGAAATACCCATGCTATTATACATAATTTGATACTGCAACACTAGGATGCAGTTACCTCTGTTTCTGCAAATCAGCCTCTCTTTTCTGTCTATAGTATTTCTCTACTTTCTGCAATAAAATAATTTAAAGAAGAGAGAGACAGCAGGATATATTTTGCTAGTGGTACAATGTAGTGGGATGAGATGTTTCAGGACGTCAGTTTCAGAATGTAAATGGCAGAAAGACATTATGAACTTTATTTTCCTCTCATGCTAATTGTGACTTTACAGAAGTGTCTGCAGTTGAACTATTTTAAAATGTTATCTGAGAGAAGGAAGGCCCCTTATGGCCAAGCTGGAAACATCCAGAGATGATTTACAATTTGGTGGTCTATATAGAAATCACTTGGTCTCTCAGAATGATTGATTGTTTTTCATGGGTTGGGCTGCTTCTCCCTGGATCATCCATATTTACATCCATATACATTTACTTTATCAACAAGCCAAATTGACAAGCGAAAACCTGCTCAGATGCAGCAGCCAAAATCACTTCTTAGTCCTTCAGCTGATGTATTTTACTCCACGATGCCTTAGTCAGGGTGGAGGGTACACATGCCATGAGGAAAACATGTGCTTTTACCACAAAGATGCGGGATAAGCAGAATTCTTGCATCCTTATTTTCCTCCAGCAGCTTCCAGTACTAGCTGTGCTCTCACAAAGAGCTCACAAAATCAGTGAGACTTCTTGTGGAAGAGCATTGGAGTAAGGGTTGGCATATCCCTTCTGGTTTAGGTCTAAATAATAGCTAGATTTTATTGTCTTTCCCTCTCGTTGGAGTTGCAGAAAAGATGAGGTAGTGCCTGAATGCATCCTACAGGAGGTATTTAAAGAGTCAGAGAACTTTTCTCATTGTACTTATCCTCTACTTCCTTAATCTGACATCAAATTCTTGTTAATGTGCGGTTTCCAAGGCTAACTCAGTTTTGATCGAGTTGTGTTAACTTTGAAAAGCTGACTGACTCCAGCTTAAAATGGATGCACTTATAGGAGGATGAAAGGCCTTTTTTATCAGTGTTGAAGGAAGTAGTTCAAACGCAGAGATGGCTTCTTTCTGAAGACAAAGAACCTCTTTCTCACCCTCCTCCCACCATGAAAGGGATCCTTTGCAACTAACTGCCCATCAGAGAAGAATTCGATGAACTGGAGATGAAGTGGCAGCATATCGGGAATTTTATTACTATAGCTGGAATAAAGGAAATTCAATGTAAGTGAATGCCCCCTCATGCCCCACAAATGTCCTCTTACTCCAGTACTTTTTCGATTTGTCTTTTTCTTCCTCTATTTGGAAGCCAGTCAGTGGTTTTCCTGTCTGGCTGGACAGCGAGAACTACTGGCATTCTCCTTACTGTCTCACACTGCAAATAACCCTAGGCAGCGATGGGGAGGGAGAAAGAAATACAGAGATATAAATTCTACTAGCTGTTGAGGCAACCAGGATTAGAGTCTTAATTTGGAAACACAAATGTTTTGCATGGGTGAGGCAATTACTGGTGGAATAGGGCTTTTTAGAGGGCTGAATCCCCTGCGACTTCGTTCCCATGAGTTCCTAAATGAATATTTATTTGTCGCCTATTAAAATGCTCATTACTTGTAAAGTAGACAATACCACTGTTGCTGGGTTTTCCAACTGGTGAAACTGGTGACATGTTAGGTTATAGCAATGGACCATGACTATGTTGGAGTGGCCAGGTAGATCATAAAAATTCAACAGAACAACAGTTGGGCTTTGCTGACATCCACAAGATATGGACACTTAAACCAATGGAACCAAAAAAGGCTGACTTAAATTCCTGCTCATCCATCCTGGAAAAGATACCCTTAAAGTTGACTAGCTTTTCCAAAATGGGTGTTTAAGAAAATCAGACTCGTGAGGTCCCTCTCTGGGTTAGATTTTCCTGTTCTACTTTAGTCTTATGGAGATAACTTCATCCCTCAACCAGCGTCTTACATAAGGTTTCTTTGCTTAAATAGCTTAAGAAATGGGAAGAGACAACAGACGCACACACACAAACACACCCATACACACACAGAGCAGCACATAAGCATACGAAGCATGTTCATATAAATTATTAAAGGCAATATCACAGTAAAGTTGGCAGAAATATAACCTACGTAATTGGCACCAGCGGGCTGCATGTGTCACAGAAAAATAATCAGAAATTAAATGGATAGCAGAGCAAATCCGAAGTGGTTTCTTGGTTTGACAAGTGAAATACGAAGCAGGAGGGTGTGAAGAACTCCTTTACTTCCTTAACCCTTTTGAGTGATGATACAGACATATATAAATACCCACCCTTGGAGTACGCATGCCTTCTCCCCCACAGTTATCTGGTATCTGGCCTGTAATCAGAAATATGTCAGCCTTCTAATTAGCTGCATGGACTTAGCAGCTGTGTGATTCAGTGTGTTGGTTTAGGCATGTGTGCATCAAACTTATTTGTATTCTCCTAAACCTTTGGAAATAAAGAGCAGGGTGTGATATTTTCGACACGTTTGACATGCTTTGTTTTGAATTTCTGTGTTCAGGATTGTCAAAGGCACATAGCTCCTGGCCTCCATGGAGCTGCAGAGGTTGATGTTTGTCAGCGTCATGAGATTCCTCTAAACATGTCGAGGTGGAGCCGGTGATGATGCTCTGAGGCAGAGAAATGACTGTGCGTGACTGAAGTCAGCTGAGCAGGACTAATATTCACCCAGTCGTTCCTAATCTGCACAGTGACTCATCCACTTTCAGCTCTGATGTTTGCTTTTACCATACTTCCCCCCACCCCTGGTGTTTATCGTGATTCCCTTATCTGCCTTTTTGTCATCCTCTTTAGACATATATGACAGGCAACACACCTAGAAACAAGTTTGCAGGCAGAGTGGTTTCTCCAGGGAAGTGGGGACTGCAAAGGGGCACTGCAAAGTGCTATGCAATGAGAAATGATCTAGAACAAGCATTAAATGTCTAAGCAAGGGAATTTCTACTAAGGAGGTGCCTCTGAAGTCATATAGCTGACCAGTGAGAATTAATAGGTAAAATTTAGTGTATTGAATCTAGACATAAGTGTCTATATTAGCAACCTGATACTGAAAAATCAGAAGAGGCTCAGAAGCATCCCAGAGTGACTTGATGCCTTGAGAAAACACCATGTGACTGGAAGTCATAGAAAGCTCTATCTATTTAGTTCATCAAATGAAGGAGTGAAAGGTGACTTAACTTACGTGTATAAATACCTTTGCAAGTATAAAATAACTATTGTTAAAAGGCTCTTTAATCTATTGGAGAAAGACTCAGTAAGACTCAATGGTTGCAAGCTGAAGCCAAACAAATTCAAATGAGAAATTAGGCATACAATTGATAATGAAGACAATTAGCTGCTGGAACGAACTGCCAAGGGAAGATGTAGTGTCTTCATCTGAAGATCTCTTCAGTTCCCAGACCAGACGCCTGGACAGTTTAGCCAGCCACAAATTCTTGTACTCAACAGAAATACCAGGGTTGAATTCAATGGTCTGTAATCTACAGGAGCTTAGAGAGTTTGGTCTAATGATGCTTTCTGTTTTCAGTTAAGGCTCTAGGGATCTTCCTTTTTTGTAGTTTTATGTCTGACATAGATCAAATGGCACAGAGGAACCTATTTAAACAGAGCACACACGACCTTGAACGACAAGGTTCAAGGGTTGCTGGGATCAGCACAAAGAGCAAATTCCCTCCTTATTTTTGGGTGCCAGTCTAGGTCTGAAGGGCAGCAGACCGTGAGATACAGCTAACAAAGCCCGATAGCAAAGGCAGGAAGGAACAGGTGCAGCCTCCTTCCACTGCTGCTTTTAGCTAGAGGCACTGTAAGCAAAATAATCTCCTGCTACTTGATCTGAATTTGCATGATATCAGATTGTATCCATTTACCAGCTTGATATACTTCACCCTTCAAATACATTTATTTGATGTATTTAATTCCTTCTGATGCGTGAACAGTGAAAAAGCATCCTGATAAGAGTTCTGAGTGCTCTGTCAATTATTTAAAATTGTACCCAGACTGCATCGTAACCACCTTATCCCACCTTTCCAGCAACAGCTCGTTATTAAAGATAACCATCCCTTTGCTTCTCTTCAGCCCCCCTGCCTGATCTTCAAAGACCAGAGGAAGTCCAGGTGCTGGGTATAGTGTCCAAGGCATTAGTACCGCTGGCAATTTTTGATGAAACCCAGGAGGGTTTCAAGGGATTTAGGGTCTCCATGAATAAGGGTCCAGAATATCAAACCCCTCTTTACAAGGTCAAAGGATGACAAGCCCTCATGTCACAGCCAACTCCAGATAAAACAGTTTAGCATGGGAAGGAAGGTGTTTTTCCAGAGAATGTGAAGATTAGAAACCGAATCTTTGCCTTCTGTAAATAATCTCCTTCACCCTGGCAAGGTCCACTCCCTTGTGTAGTAGGTGAGCGACTGGCTCAGAGGATGGAAAGCAATCACTGCTGTGAGGATGCTTCTTCCCCCAGTACCTTTCCATGTTCTGGCCATGCTCTGCACCCTTTGGGAGCCTTCCAGTGGCTTCTTTGTTCCTGTGTATCAGCCAGCTGAAGCATCTTACTGTCCCCCTGAAATCCTGCCCACACCACCTCTCCTACATACACCCTTTGATTCCAGCTGCAGATGGGAACAAGAGAAGAAAAGGGCAAAATCATGGGAGTGAGGAGGTGAAGATCAGACACACAGATGAAATGAAAGGTCTAATTAAGTATGCCCTCTCCTCTGCAGCCACAGCCTGGTTTTTGTTCTGGTTTCCAAGTCTATAAAAGGAGAATATGCTCTCACAGCCAGCGCTGGGGAAGAACTCTTGCCATTCCCTAACCCGATCAGATAGTTAATGGCAGCATCTGCTACATTCATATACATCTACTTATTAATTAAAAATACATAGGCTTCAATTTGAAGTTAAAGTGACATATTTAATAGCATCTTTCAGAGCTTGTTAATGCTCAGTGAGAACTTGATAGTCACAAGAAGTTTGCATAATAAAAATTTTGGTCCTGATGTTAAAGTACTACACATTATGCAGCATGCATACAAATGAAGAGAAGAGAAAACCTCTGAGTAACATGTTTCTCTGTCTTCCTAGCTGCAGCAGCAGCGAAGTTAGTCAGGAGCACTTCGTTTCCAGTTTGTGCAAAGGCAGGAGCAGCATTTATTTCTGCCACGGGGTTATACACACACCCAAGCATCTGAATAACTTGATAGGAAAGGGCAGAAGTGTACTAGAGAAGATGAGAGCCTGAATGTTCATCTGTGCCTCTGGATGTGCTTTCCCTATATCTCTGGCAGATCTTACATCACATGCAAAAGTAAAGAGGGGGCTTCTGAGGGTTGGATCTTAGAAGTGGACTCCCAGGGTTTGAGTGAACATGGAAGTTAATTCTGATTTAGGTGGGTTAGGAATTGCAATGAATTTTCATTGGGTTCAACTTAACAGTAGTAAGGTCTCCTCTTATCCCCAAATTGTAACATTTCTACACATGTACTTTTATAGCCACTCAGTACTGAATAACTTGATGGGTAGACAAAAATATGTACCTTAATTAAATGATCATTTTCAATGTTAAGGGAACAAAATAATTTTTAAGCACTTTTTTTTTTTTCACCCTGTTTCTGTATTTATGCATTTGTGTCAGCTCAAGCACTTGAGAAACCTGCTTCAGTTTCGTGTTGGGTTTGGTGTCTGCTCCTCGTTGGTTTTGGCAATTGGTTCTCCAAACTAGATCTGAATCTTCTTTTGCGGGTATTGTGTTTATGTGATTCCCGACATTAAAAGTTACTACAGAATTTGCAAAATGGGAGGCTTGCTATTTTTTTATAACATTTCACTAGCTATTAAACTTGCAGCAAATCTAGGGAGTTTTCATGCTTTTGATGGGTAATGATGTGTTCTAAAACACTTACTGAGAGTTCTCCCTTGACAAAGGGTAAATAATACTTTGTATTAATGGAGAATCCTCCAAAGCTTTTGTCTTTCCCATATGTTTAGTAGATCTTAAACAAAATACGAGCCCTGTAGTGTGTTTTATGGCTTATTTTAACACTAGCTACTGTTTTATTTTAACTAAATGCTTTTGTGGCATTGCATACTAATAAAAATAAAGTCATAAAAACCAACTGTTCTGTATAATACAGGCTCCTTTGTTCTCAGTGCTGTGAGATTTGATGTCTGCAGTGAAGATGAATTCACCATGCTTAGAAAAAAAAACGTTCTCACTTTAGGAGAAAAAATGCATTTTGAAAAGGCTCGTGTTGACCTCCATTCCAAGGAGCAGGGCAGCTTCCCATTTATTCTCCAGTCCGAGGCCGAATTTCTCCTCTCTGATTGTGGCTGTGCTGCAGATCTCTGTTTCACATTGCAGTTTCCTTCCCTGTGCAGCTTCCCGAGGGAGATCTGCGTGACACCCACACAGACCGAACTCGTGAAAGGTCTGCTGTTCCCCCGCCGGTTGCCAGACAAGCGTGACAGCATCCGAGTGCTGATGGAGCTTCTCTCTCACATAACGTGATGGGAGCCTTTTGTGTATATCATCCCCCATTCAGGCCATGCTCAGCACAGATACAAGGAAGAACCAACAAAAAAGAGTATTTTTCTGTGTTGTGTCTGAACTGCACCATTTCCACTGGGGAAGGTTAAAGAATACATTTATTACCAGGCTTGTTTTTCAGTAGCATACAAACAGAGCCAAATCCTAGCCGGGACGTATTCAGACAGGTATTTTTTATAGTATTCATGCGCTTGCACACAGATTTGTGTTGAGGCAGCCTGGCCTATCTCTCAAGATGAGCTTTTAAGCAGTGAACAGAGGCAGCTCTGCTCCGCTCTCAGCAAGATGATGCCTTGGAAAAGCGTACTGCATGGACATGGGTGAGCTGGCAGTGTTTCACTGTCATCCAGATCACTGCCGGCAAATCAGATTCATCCTCTTGAGTTTGCTTGATGGAAAAGACATTTCAGAGCATCCAGAGCTGGCCAGTGCTGCAGGGCTGAGCCATGCAGCACGCTCAGGTGCAGACTCGCCCTGCGAAGGTTAGCAAGATTTTGAATTGCACTGAGGCAGTGGGGCTGAATCAGTTACCTGATTTACCATCAGCCCTGGACTTTTGATTGTCTCATGCACTAAGATTTTATCTGAAGGTACCCCAGGGTGGGGTATTTTTTGTCTGTTAGAGGTTTTGTTTTTCTGAGTGAATGAGCGGGGATGGCAGCATAAGCTTGGGATCAAGACACCTAATCCCAAACTATCAGAAATTACAGAAAGGGAGGTCTGGGGGATCTCCATGGGGGACAGAGGTATGTCTGAGGGGTTGTGTGAGAGCTGGTAGTGTATTTTGAGAATGCCAAGTTAAAGAGGTGAGTTTTGCATTTAGTCCTAAGTGACACAAGGCTAGGTAGCATCTTTATTTTTTATAGATAAGCAGTTCACAGAAATGAAGCAACAAGGTCTTCACCGGCAAAGGATCCACACCATGACCTCCCCACCCCTCCACCAGTAAATCAACCTATTTCACAGCCTCCAAGGGTGCTTTCTTTGGGAGCAGAAAGAGGATTCCTCTGAGAAAAAAGTCCACTTTTTAATTAGACATAGACATAGGTCTCAGCTGCAAGAGTTGCAATTTCATTCAGATTACTAGAGGCATGGGAAAACTGGGCCTTGGGGCTCCTTAGAGGAAGGGGGTCAGATGGGAAGCTTGTCTCACAGATCAGCTGCTCTCTGATAGTTTGACATGGGGAAGCACTGAAAGCCTGCCTGAAAACACGGGAATATGTCAGGAAAACATGGTGCATGGCAAAGTGAAGGAAGAGGGAGATCATCCACTACAGATCATCATACAACAAGCACAGAAGGACCCAGCTGGAAGGAGACCTTCTAAGCAAATAAGAATAGGGTGACTGGACCTGTTGACAGGAGAGCTGTCTCTGCTGAAGAGATAGCAAATATTTAATTGACGGAGCCACTGAGGTGAGGGAAGAGGGGAGAGGAAAGCCGGTATTTGGATTTCTTCGTTCTGGGTCAATAATCTGAGACTAAATAACCCCTTGCACCTTGTGCGCCAGGAGCTCTTCAGCATGTCAAAATGGGAATTTAAGGATATTAAACTCAGCTCCTAGTGCAATTACTATGCAGATGGTGGAAAATAAGCGTTGGCAGATTTAGTGTGGGTGCTTGGTGAAGCTTGTATCTATCGAAGAGGCAATGGGCAAACACTAAAGAGGAAATTTCAATTTCTTCACAGCTCTGGAAGACCTGAGATAATCAAAATATTCATGGGGGCTGTTTAGATTCTTCTTTTGGAGAGAAAACTGTAAGCTGCCAGTCCCTCTCTGTTTTGCTGTCATGTACAGATTATCTGCAAAGGGCAGGTCATAGTCTGGGGGTTTACTTGCTGATTCACTGACTGTGATGTGGAACACATTACTCACTGCTGTCTCCTGCCTGGAGGTTGTGTCAGTGCTGGGCCAGCCCAACACCCAGCTCTGACCCACCCAGCTGTGGCATGACATGCCCCACCAGCTCTGAAGCCTCATCTGCTGCTGATGGGTGGGTCTGGTGGGTGCCTCGTGTCATCTGGTGGCGGTCCTCAGTCCCAGCCTCCTCTTGACCAGCCCTGTTGTTCTCCCACGCCAATATTATTAACAATGGCTAGACTGAACCTGTTGTTCTTTCACCAGGCGAAATAACCTTTTAAAACACTGATTTGGGTCCAGATATCCATTACATTATGCAAATTCCTGCCTTTCTCCCACTATCGTATCACCGTCTCAGCTGAGTTTTGCTGTGGTGTTTTTGTTTTTTTGTGTGTGTGTTTCCCATTTCTCTGTAGAAGAGGTTGCAAAGCTTCACCTTGGATGGAGATTCACCAAGGATTGAATTTTTCTTTTCTATTTACTTCCAGTCCAAAGCAGGCAGTCTTGGTAGGCAGCCTGACAGCAAGAGCTAGTCCCTGCTTGAGTCCCAGAACAAATGAGTAAATATCCTGTTAAAGATATAACATTTTCCAGTGCTGATTAACCTGAGCTGAAAAGATGGATACTGGCTCCTGCAAACTGTCTGTCAGGGAGAGTGATGCTAGATGAATTTTGTGATGTGGTTTAGAACCAGACCTTGGTACCTAAGTGGGTAACAGCACCATCTACCATTTAAGCACTTAATATCCCTGTGCAACAAAGTCACTCCAGAAGCACACAGGAGGTGTTCAATGGCCGTGCTGTGTAGAAAAGCCATTAAGGCCCAATCAAGCTCAAGTCTGAAATCCAGGCTTGGTGGCAGCATAAAAACACTTCAAGGGGAGAAACAAATCACTGCTTAATCTCTCAGAGAAAACCACAGTGGCGACTCAATACAGACACAATACATTGCAGCAGTGGCTTCCTCTGTCTGATAGCATAGAGACAGAAGGGTTTCAGAGCTCTGCAGAAGTGACCCACTTCCAGGCTATTTAAAATGCACTTTGATGCTGTGTACAATATGCACAGGCATGCGGCAGACCTAAGGGAACCTGAGAGGCAGATGAGCCCTGAGAAATGGACTCTGGTTTTACTGATCATTCGTCAAAGGGTGGAAATGCTGAAAGGACCCCAGTTTGGTGGGATTCAATTCCCGAAAGGAAAGAGAAACTGATGCCAACCCAGAGTGGGAAGAGAGGGCATGAGTGACTGCATTGGAAAGCCATGGCCAGTGGCTGCACTGGCCCATAGGACAGGCAGGGGTAGGACAAGTTCACCCCACTACGTGTTGTTACATCAAAAGTGTCTCAAGAAGGGACACCTTAAGAGAAAGAAAGAGACTGTGGCACCCATCCATCACCCAGTGATGATTTTATAGACCAGTCAGTGCATAAATGGGGCATCTTGCAAAAACAGAGCGGTTCCTCTCCATTGACTTCTTTTTTGGCCTTGAAGACAATTTTCAGATTTTTATATTGCTGCACTGGAACTAATGAGAGCAGCCTGATCAAGGTGCCAGAAAGAATCGGGGGGCTAATGCAGCACCAGTATGCTAGGCCAGTCTATTCTTTTCTGAAAACTTTAAACTGGTTGAAATCAAATTCTTTCTCTCATTTTTGCATTCAGTGGGGAATTTTCTGGCAGTGTTTCAGTCTGGAGATTTTGCTTCCTGTGTATCACACTTCTTCCAATCATAAAGCTGGAGGGAGGTCGAGCTGGGCAATATTCCCTTGGTGTGTGAAGAGATGCACAAACTGTTTCTCATTAGAGAAGAGACAGAGTTTGGAACCTTAGTTCTGAACACCTTGAGGTTCTGAAAATTAGCCTTTCCCTAGGTTTTTAGTCCAAATGTAGACTGGACTCGCTCTGTCTGGCTCTGCCCTGGAAGCTTTGGAGAGGGAGGAATTTAGTGCTAAAGTTAGCTCTGATGCTGGGGATCCATCATTTTGCTGTGGATTCACTGTACAGGCCATGGATTGACCTCAAACTCACAGCATGAAGTGACAGCAGCAGATTTTTTCGTTGAGTAGAAGGTCATGAAAATATGGCTTGCTTTTGAATTCTTACAATCAGGTAGGGGAAAAAATCCCAGGATATATCATGTTTCTTCAATGTTAACCCACAGTATACCTAAAGAATGTACCATTTCAGCACGTGCATTAACCACTAGGCACCTTCCCAAATGATTTGACTTTTCAAAACAATTAAAGTTCCATCCTGCCTACAAACATGCAAACGCTGTTCCCAGGCTGCATCCATTCTTGCTAAGATTACCAATATTTCCAGCAAATAAATAAAGCAGAAGCAGTAGGGGTCCTCCTTGCTGGCAATTTCTGATACAAAAAAAAAAAAAAAAGAATATTTTTTAACCTCTTTGAAGGAATGTTTAAATTCTGTTAAGGAAAAAGATTTGGAAGCTGAATGAAGAAATCAGAGAATGATGATCCCCAAGGATTAAAGATGATGGATTTGACCTGAGTCTAGAAAAACATGTAAGATTAACGTTTAGTTGGCTGCTGGATCTTAAAAAAAAAAGATGTTTTTACTTCTAACATTTGTATTCTCTTTAAAGTTTTGAAATAACCCGAAGGAATGCAAGAACGAAGGCCTAAATATACCAAGCTGACATAAGAAATATTTCAGTTAATAAGTAAATTTATCTTGAACATGGACTCAGGCTTTTCTATGCAAAAGGCAAAGAGGGAAAGCTCAGGGTTAGCATTTTTCTCCTGTACCCAATGCTGAAATGAAGTGTCTTTAGTGTGTTGTCTGGAGCTGCCTCTCATGAATATGTCGTGAATCTTCTGTTATTTGGTAGCATGTTTGGGGTTTCTATCGGTTAAATCTGTGAGTCAGGAGGTTTTCTTCAATTGGGAACACAAAGGACTGGAGCCTTCTTGTGCAGCTTTAATAAGAAGAAAATGCCTGTGGTGTCAGCTCCATCCCTCCTTGATGGAGCCAGACAGACATTTCCTGTCCAGGCAGAAATTGTCCCTATTTACCTTTGTTATTTATCCTGGAATGCCAGAAATCCTTCTTTGTTTTTGGATTTCTCTTAATTTCTCTTCCTTTGACTAGATAGGCAAAGCTGTAGGTGTAGACCTGCCCCTAATTTGTGGTTTGTACCTGGACCAGCAAGCGAATCAGAGCAGTAGGAGTGGAAGAGTGGACGGAAGCAGCTGGTGCTGAGGCTTTTCTGCTATCCTACATGAAGCTTGGGAGTTTTGTTTCTAGCTAGATCTAGTCTGGTCCCATGGACCAAATATCCCCATTGTACATGTGATTCAAAGCTGTATGGAGGACCAGACATCAACTTGGTCATCATGTCTTATGTTCGCCTTAGGGTTTGGAGCAAATTTGCTGTACATTTGGAGTGGAGCTCCTGGTTTAATTTTCTCCAAAAGGAATCTAGTTCATGAGCATCAGAACAACTCTGCAAACAGAGCCAATGCATGGTAAATTGATGACTGTGAGATTAACTTCAAAAACCCACTCCTGCTCTGAAGCAAAATGCAAATGTGGAGGCAGCCTTATGTGATGTGTGGAAACAATTCATTTGGTCCTTCCAAATGTGACTTGATTTGTTTTTTGTGTCTGAAAATATTTCCCATGGATGAGATTTTTGTCTCCTGAAAAGATCTGTCAACCCGAGAGGCTAAGAGCAGGACCTGATGGGGAGAGTTATTTCAGCATCCCAAGGGGGAGAGGAGAACAGTTGCAGTGGGTAAGATTTAGTAGCGCTTTGTAATAAATTCATCAGCCTTCTCTGAGGCTGTTCCTCCTGTGCTGTTGCATTAGTGGCCATTCTTTCATCTTCTCTGCAGGCAAGATTGGCTGACAAGCTCAGTCTGAAGGAGGCAACTTGATTTTCTCCATGTCTCCTTCAGCTGGGTGTTGTGCTCCTGCCAGTGGTTGTCTGTCCTCATAAGGCTATCTGTTTGTATCCTTACAAACTATTTGACTTGTTGACCTGCTGCAACAGCTAATTCCACAGGGTGCCTGCAGTGTGCTAAAAAAATAACAGCTTTCTTCTCGTCACTTCCAAGTTATGTGCCTTTTAGCCTCACAAAAAATTCTCCCTCGACTCTAGGATGAGGAGAAAAGAGGACCATTATGTCAGGATTCAACACAGAGTTCATTTTATTTTCTTAACTGCAAAGCCCCCCACTTTATAGTCTGAGCCCACTTTCTTCAAAATTAAAGACAAAATACCTAGTGACTTCAGTGAGAACAGGTTCATGCTTTTACGTTTCTCCTTTCTAGGTTAAATTCATTCTCAGCCTTTGTGATCTCTTTGCAAATAGAAAATTCTGCTCCCGAAGAACTGCCACAAAAATCTGGCTGCAATCTGTTCGCATGCTGCAGAGTCCATGTGTTTGGAGATGCACTCTCAGGGCATAGCACACCCAGAAAAACTGTCTCCCAGTTCTTTGGTGCTCTTCTTACCCCTGGACTTTTTACTCAGATATCTTCATTTGGTTACCTCCTGTGACTCCTTGGCCCGTCTGAGGGAGAGACAGAGTGCAACCCTTGGCTGCTGAAATCAGAGGAGGCGCTCTTAAATTCACAGTTTTACCTTCTGTCTTTAATGATCTTGGGCACCTGGAAAGATCCAAAGAGTGGAAAACTAAACTAAACTTTGGGAAAGTAAATGCTTGAATTTTATTTCTCACCCATGCCAGCACTTCCAGGATTACAGCAGCTGCAGGGTCATGCAGCTGGGACAATACTGAGCCCGAGGTAAACCAGTCCTGTAAAGAGAGTCACCAGGATCACTGGATGCTCCTTGGCAGTCTCTCATGCTGGTTCCTATTGGGCTTCACTCTGCTTCGTTCCTAACAACCCAAAGTGTAGCCCTGAGAGCAATGTTAGGAAGGTCCCCACTGCTGGTGTAAAGTGCTTGGCTGGTGCCTCCCCTGTACATGTCCAACCTATTTCAAGTGATGCCTTAGACCAGCATGAAAACCTACCCATGCCCTAGCAGCTATCTGGGGGCTATTCCTCAGAGAATGCCATATGCTGCTTGATCTATCTGTGTCTGAGGGAAGTGAGAGTAACACAGAGCTCAAAGCAAGAGGATGCTGCCACTGGGGGAATGGGCACAGGGTGGTCACCTGTCCCAGGAGGGTCCCCATGTGTGATACTGCCACTCAGAAACACAAAGGCTTCACTGGCCATCCCTGCCTACCTGGAAAGGTCTCGACTGACCCTCCCAGGGGCTAAATCCTTGAAATAATTCCCCGTATAGGTGTCTGACAGTACTATAGTGCTTGTGCCCATGACCTGAAGGGGTATGTGTAATTAACAAGCTTTTCTGTGAACAAGAAGGGAATTGCTTCTCTCATCTGTTTTGTTAGCCAGCTCCTTCAAATGGAGATTCTCCCTTTGCACAGCCTGAGGTGACTACTTCTGGTGCTAAAAGGTGCAATACAAATTGAAGGGTCGCAGCACAGGTTATGTTGTGCAAAGAAATGGAAATGTTCACAGGTTTCTTAGGATCAATTTTGAGTCCAAGACCTCTGAGAGACACAGAGACAGATAGCAGGAGAGACAATTACAGTCTCCTTAAAACTGTGAATAGTGTCCTGGTCTGGACTGTAAACTAGGTCGTGAGAAATGTATTGCGTCTAGCGCATTGTGCTGCACAAAGGAGCAGCATACTGGCACCCACTTATACTTGTACATGTATCCAGCACAGTACCGTGCAACAACACAGTGTTTCACAGCACTGTATGCCCATGCTGTCCAGGAATAATCCTCTCTAAAAAGCAATCATTATTTCGAGCAGCATGCTGATGTGGATATGCTGCTGATTTCAGATGCAGTGTACAGCACAGGCAAGTCCTGAGATTCAAGTCCCTGAATGAAATATGGACATGGGTTCCTTGTGGCATCAAAAGTCTTCAAAAGGTTTTGTTTTTTCCCAGTGTGGAAGAACAGCTTTGTAATTCTGGAAATTGGTCTGCAAGATTGGAAAGAGTTTTCCTGTGCCTGTTTTTTGTGGTCTTACATCTCACAGTGCAATTATAACATTGCACTGAAGCTGAGTTGAAATCTGCTGTTTGAGCAGTAAAACATAACAATATCAGTGTGGCTTTGTTCCCAGCAGGCTCTGAGTCTTCAGCCCTGAGCACCAAAAGCGAGTAATGTGTGAAGAACCAGAGGGTAGTGAGATCTTGGCTGGCACTTCTGAGACACACGACATGCAAGGAGCTGTATTTATATAAGCCATCGCTGTAGTCCTAAACCCTTGTGAGGAGAGACAGTGATGTTTAAGGTGCTTTCTGAATCCCCTGTTCCCAGAACTGGGGCTTCTGAATCTGGCCTGTGTCACAAAGCAGTTTATAATATGACCATGTATATACTTGTTGCCTTTGATACATACAGACTAAACACTGCTAAAAACAGAGTCCGAGTTGCTTGGAAGTCAGTCCCGCTTTACCTCCTCTGCAGGTCTTTCTCTTCTTCCTCCTAAGTACAGACTGGTGCACTGTGATGAGGGTAGGATTTTTGAGGCGTGCAAGAAATGTGCACATGCACAGAGATAGCAATGTATATGTGACCTGGATTCCTTGGAAAGGAAACTCGGTGTCATCATTCGAGGTGATGGGAAAAACATTCTTGCTCAATGTTCAGCCCATACTACATCTTACGGGGCAATACCGAGCAGGGTTCTGAATTGTTAGGTGGGGTGATTTGCTCTTTTTTGTATTTTATTCTGATGAAAAGCATCTTCACGGCTCAAAGACCCATGAAAATTAAATGAAATAAGAAGCAGACCTCATCGTAACATGTGTTGTGAGTGCTACTGCCTGCGCTTCAGCCAGTGCGGTTTGGACTGAAGTGGAGCGCTTGTCTCTCCTTTCTGGGTGGAAGGCAAATGGGAGAAGGAGACATAAATGAAGAGAGAGAAAATTAAGCGGTATAAACTACCGACACCAATAGCTGTTCATATTAGGGTTGCCAGCTCAAAACCCAAGCTGGCTGTAAGCTGCAGTTACCACAGTCTGGCACCTGTATGAAATGAGTTGCATTTTAACAAATATCCACATGGTGTAAAGGTTCATAGTGCTGCGTGCCCCTCTCTTCCTCTTTTGCCCACTGCAGCAATGTCTGTAAGGAAGGCTGGACCTCTGGAGGTCATCCTGGTCTGCCGTTTTGTGCCGACCCCCCAAGCATTTACATTTTCTGACTGAAAACACTTTCAACCTGAAGAATAGAGGATACCATTAAAAATGTACAGAATATTTACCAAACCTTGCTGTCTGGTAAGGAAGTGGGCAGAGGGTAGGACCTCACTCTGTGGCATTTATGGAGCATTTATGAAGTTCCTGCCAGCAGGAATATGGGAAACGGTGCCCGGGAGTGGTTTGCCAGAGGTCTGCTGAAAGGTTTGGATCCAAGTCTCGTACCTCTGTTTCAGGGGTGGCCTGAGACTGCTGCATGCATTTATACAGAAGGAAAATGCCAAGCCTTAAGCAGGGTGGAAATTTGCTGGTTTTTAAGCCATGAAGACCCTGTCATTCAATCTTTCCATGTCTGTGCAAGGTTTGCCGCAAAGTTTTCATGAGCTAAGAGAATTGGGACCAATTCAGCCAGGTCGTTTCTTCACACAAGACAGACCATGTCGTTACTAATCCAAGCACCACATAACTCTCTCATACACCTGCATAACATGAAATAAATCTTTCTGTTTAAATAACTTTTCTTATTTTCATAAGCTTGTCTGTCAGCTCAAAAATCCTGGGTCAAAACCGTTGTTGTTTGAGGTCCATGTGACACTCTAGAATTCAGTGGGGCTGTTTCAGCTAATGACTGTGGCCTCATAGGCAGCTGGTATAGGATAGCACAGCTCCCCTAAAGCCAGGGGAACGTGGTGTAACAAGATGAGTGCACTTCATTGGGTTGATGTGGGCTTGTTTATTTTCTAAACATGTCTTCTGGGTTTTTTCGTACTCATCCATTAAATTTGTTTTTTTGTTCTCCAAGGAATATGACAAGTATGTAAATTATAATATTTTGATAACCTGTTTTCTGTTAAGAAAGGAATAATAGACATACATTCTTTTACAAACTGAGTTTTTTTGAAAATGTTTTTTAAATTATACAAAACCTTAAAGTGTCTCTTTATGTGTATTTTAAACTATGGGAAACATGCAAGATTTGGAAAGCGGATAGCTCAAAAATTGGTCACTTCGAAGTATCACCTGTACTTAAAATAAGTGGCTGCTATTATGTGTGGAGTCAAAGAGATTTTGGAATAAAGGCTTCATATATGATGGAAGAAAAATAGCTTTTTAATTCTTTTGCTGGTTATCTGTATTTTGGGCACTATATATTTATTCCTCATGTTCTCTTCAAACTCCCCACAAAATTAGAGGTTTGGGGATTAAGCAAGAAGTTCAGAAATGACACAAAATAACTAATGCGTGACAGACTTCTTATTTAATCAGTGTTTTTGTTGCTGTGTAGATGTTCAGAGCATTCTCTCTACTTCCATCCCTTTGTGGAGCCAATCTGGTGTTAATCTCACTTTCACTCATGGCAGAACTTGCCAGAGATGTGTCTGTATGTCACAACCTTACACTGCATCTGCCTTCAGCTACTACTAAAACTTGTTTGGGGTCTGTGCACCAATACTTCTAAAATGCGTTGGATCAGGATAATAGTCTATATCATGTTATTTAAAGCTGATAAACCGAAACAGAATGGCCTCTCCTGTTTAGTAGCTGGATGATGTAATTGTCCTGTCTGCCCTAAAAATTGATCAGACAATGGAATGCACATTTTAGCATGTAGGCTGCTTACAAATGGTTGGTTTTCAACAGTGTTTGGTGTACTTGATATTCATAATTTATTACTTTGGTTGTTTGGGGTAAATGTTGACATCACGTGGCACATGATACTGGTTCCTACACTGCATGGATCCAGCTCCTTAAGTCAGGCTTCTGAACTGACTAATGGCAAATGATGACATGATGACTAGTTTAATAGTCTCCTTGAGGGGAGTATTCAATAATATTAGTCTCTACTACATTCCTCTTATAATTGCTTGCTGGAATATTCATGTAAAAGTGGCACTGCTGCAGTCAAAACAAATCCATTTTCAGGGTCTGACCTGATATTTATAGTACTTTTGTTCTGTTTCTGTCTGAACAAGCACAAGGTGACACAGTAATTCCGATGTATATGTGCTATGGTACATTATCTGATAATCAACACATGTTTCACATGGCACAATAAACACAAGAACTCAATTTAGGTTGATGAATGGATAGCCCAGAATCTGTGGAATTTTTGGAGGCCCACCCTAGACTGGAGAGATGTATTATACAACACTGGGAAACGTTTCACCCTCCCGGTATTTTGTGCTTCTGCATGCCACATTCATGTGAGGAGGAATTTCTGGAATGAAAAAGATAGCGGAGAGATGGCAGTTGCACCACTTGGAGGTTATAGTTCTGGGTGCAGGCCAGCTGGACATAGGTCAGCGAGACCAGGCCTTATCTATACATGAAACATGCACTGGTTTTAAATGTCCTCCAGTTAAATTGCAGTCTTTAGCTTGGCAGGCACCAAAGCAGCAAGGGCTGATAGACCCTTCAAGATGAACTATCTGGTGATGGCAAATTTCCATTGCCTTTGTACTGAATTGAGACCAGTCCAAAGACACTGAAGATGGTAGAAAATATTCTATTAACTTCAAGAGATAATGAATCAAGCTTTCAAGCGAGCACTTGGTGGTGATTTTCCTCTATTTTTTGGCAGTCCTGATAGGGGAAATATTCCACGTTTAAGAGTGAGGCCTTGAGGTGAGGTTATGGTGTGTGTGGGAGGAAGATCATCCTTCCTCTGCCGTTGTCATGCATGGGCTGCAGAGAAGAGAAGGACTCGTGGATTTGCCCAGCTCACATTTATGGCTCCTTCACTGGCTGCAAACTATAAAGCAACAGTGCACTCTTTCAGAGAGAAAATATTATCTTTCCGTTTTTCTGCAGTGCCTCAGATTTGTGAAGTATTCAAGCATCATGAGCATAAAGAGCTATTTGCTTTTGTGTGAGAGAACAGGGATCGTGCTTGGGAGGATTATTCCCTGAGAGTCATGGAGAATGGAGCAATCTCATCTGTACCTCGGTAACTGTTATGCAGTACCTGATTCTAAGCAGCCGTGAAGATTCCTCCTTTCTGCAAAGCTGAGAATATATAAGCAGTGGAGGAAGAGAGGGGTTTAAATAAATTATATGTATATATATTTATATACATACACTGAAAGAGAGGAGGGGAGGGAGGGGGGAGAGAGCAAAGGAACAAGTGAATACCCAAAGCACTTCAGGATCCTTCAGGTTGAAAGGTGCTACAGAAATATATTATCACTATTACTTTCATCAATAGTACAATATTGCTAGCTCACTTACTTCATTATAGTCCCATTGCAACACTGATGTTGTTACCTGGCCTATTTTAAAATAGATTGGAGTTTAGTTTTATCTTTTGCTAGGTAAGAAACCACTCTGAGAACTCTAGCTAATGTGCTTCAGAGTGACAGAACAAGTGTGTTTTATGAAGCCACATAAAAGTCTGCTTCATCAACTACTGCAGGGTATGAACAACTGTCAGCCATCTTGGGGAGCAGACATCCCTTTATTTAATTGCAAATTAAAAAACATAAACTACCTTAAACACAGAGCTACTGTCACATCAAATCAATACAATAATTGTGCTCAGGTAGCTGGAAGGCACACAGTGCTCAGCCTCTTGCATACTAAAAATAAATCAATCACCAAAGCAATAAGCAAGTCTTATAATATATGAGTAGATTATGGTATATTAGCACATTTTTGTGTTGTATGACTGCTTTTCCCCATTTGCTGAAATGCGTTGAATACAAAGGGTGAACTTTCTGATCAGAAAGTTGTTAGTAATTCCTTTTGTGCTGGTGAATTCCTGTTAATAAGAAAATTGCTGGGATAAGGCAAGAGACCCTCAGGTCATACGCAAATCCCAGAGCCAGACTTTTCTGCCTGAGTGTGAGCTGTTCGTCTTTATTGTTTTTAGGCTGCTGTATGGGAGGATTTTAAATACTTTTTATTAAATGTAGTAACGAAGAAAAGTCTTAGAGACTGAAATCTTTGCTCTGTCTGAATGGTTATCTGCTGGCTTACAGAAAAAAATGTCTTAAAACAAATCTCCAGACTTCTGTACTAACTTCATCAGTTACCCAAGGTTTGAACTTGTTTTTGCTAGACCACTGCATATGTCTCATGGGCGTGGAGGGAGAGATGCTCTCCCAGACAGGAGGGGTAACCCCACGACCCCACGGATCGCTTTGCAGGAGTGCTGAGGGAAGCCCTTACAGTGATCCGGGAATGACCAGGTAAGCAAAGATGCCAGATGCTCCAGGGTTCCCAGCTCTCCAGTGCTTTTTGAAAAAGAAAATTTCTGCTTTCCCCCGTTGCTTCCTTCCCTATCCAGACATTTCTCAGCTCTGTCCTCTTATGGAACTGTAAATAAACACCTTACTGGCAAGGTCAGGAAAAGGCTGAAAGGCTCCTCTTGATAGCTGGGGTCCACCAGCTTTCACAGCAGTGCTGCTCTTATCGCTACTCCAAAGGCTGATTTCAATCCACAGCTTTTTTTGTGCTGCTTGTAAACAAAGCTTTGCAAGTGCTTGGCATTTTTGCAGGTTTCAGCTCCAGGTAGCTGCTGCCTTTCTTTTGCCCTGTGCTCTTGCTAGACCTGACAGTCTCCCTCTTCAAGCCCTGGAGCAGCCCCAAGGATGAATTTGGGTAACTCCAGGCTTATTGGTGCATGTTGCTGCTACAAGGAGGGACGGAGAGATTGGAGAGCATTGGGCAGGCTTTCTCTCTGCCTGCATTTCTTACCACAGATTTTGCTCTGAACTCATGCTTACGGTCGCCAGGTTGAAGAAAGCCCAAAGAACTGTCTCAGAAGAGCAGCTTCACCTCACTCTCTGCCAGCCTCTGCAGCCAGGGAATTTGAAACTCATATAAAGGGTAATAAAAGGGAGATTATTGAGGTAGAGCTGGAGAAAAGCCCAAAGGAAGTTATTGTACCATATGGAAGTCAATTCTTTCCTAGCGTTAACTGTCACTGCCTTTCTGTTTGCATCAGTAGTTTCTTGCCGTGATCTGAGAAAGACGAAGTATTGCACCCTGATACTCGGAAACTGTTGCTGCTGTGTATTTCCCGTCCACAAAGCTTTCAAGTATGTTACATAGATGGCTGCAAACAGCTCCTGAGAAACTGAGGCATAAAAAGCATAAATAGGTGCCCCTGAAAGCCAAAGGCAAAACCAGGCAAAGAACCCAGGTGTTCAGAGGCTCCTGTGCATGTTGCTGCCTGCACCGTATCACCTCGCCGGTCATGAGAGCCTTTCACTTTCTGTTTGAAGGTTATGACAGAGGTTCCAGCTTGGGGGAACTGCCATGGCACTGCTCTAAAAAAAGCAAAAATACCTGCCTAATGCAAACAGAGATTTATAGAGAGGGGATAAAAGTATTAGTGAGGAACCAAGATGCCCACAGAACAAGCCCCAGAAGCATTTGGCAGCCAGCCCTGGGTTCTCATCTTCAGCCTGTAGCCCTACTCACGTTTCTGGGGCTGTAGAGTGATAGAGCCAGTTTATCCAGACGATACCGGAGAGGTGATAAAAAGGAGTCACCAATTAGCTCCAGCTATAAGTGCTATGCAATCGGAAGCATACAGCCCTGCAGGGAGCTATTTCCCTGAGAAAATATAACAAGAGGTCAAATACTGGCACTTCTGCCAGGCTCAAGGAATGACTCTGTCAGCCCTGTCTCTCCAAGGCACTACACTTCTCACCAAAGTGTCACCTACCCTGTCAGCTTCTGAAGATGGGCTGAGAGAACGTGTCCTCGCAGCGGTGGCCCTTGTCCTGTTTGGAAAGGGCCAGGATCCTCTTTCCACTGGGATTGAATTGCAGGTGGCAGTGCCCGGGCTGAAACCTGAGCTGGGTTCGCCCTCATTCGTAAAACTGGGCCACCCTTTGCTCTGGGCTTGGAAGGGTGCCCAGGGAAGGAAGAAGGTGACACGGGACACATTTTGATCCAGGAGGGCTGGGCAGAACCCAGCTATGTACTCAGAGCAATTCAAGCCAATTTCAGGTCAACGTCTTAATCTCCTCCAAGTCAAAAAGCCAGGAAACAGCAAGAGGGGCAAATTTTAGCTTCTTTATGAGTTGTGCTCCAATGGCAGATGCCATGCATTAGCATTATTTACGCATTAAGAGACCTATAATTGGAGACTAGCAAGTGTCCTCATCGCAGTTGACCTTATTTATGGAGGAGCTGACATCTGAATGTCAAATTTGCATCTGCGACTTTTCTTCCCTCCCCTCCCCCCCCCGCGACAACCACTCGAATATGCAAATACCGAGTGGCAAAAGAACGAAAATAAATAAAACAGCTATTTTTCTTATCTCTGGGAAGATTTGTGTTTGCTGCGACTTTGGAGGCTATGCTGAGATTAGACTCTGTCACTTAATCAGGAAGTAAGTGAGAAAGAAAGACATTTCAGATGCAGGGATATGTGGATTGTGAATTGTAAATAGCCTGCAGTGCAATCTAAGAGAAGAAGCAGGTATAAAGCGCATTACAGGGCCATTTGCTGTCCTTTGTTCAGGTGTAACTGACGCTTACAGTCATTTCGTTAAATATTCTGTTTATATGCTTTTCCATCCTCAATATGGAGTTATCCCAGTCCCTGGAGTGAAGCAGATTCACAAAATACCTGCATTCATGTGCTCAAAGCAAGGCATTGATGGAGCCATGTAAGTAAAGGATATGAGGCATCAGCAGGGAGAGGATCAAGGGAACAAACTGTTGCAATGCTGATTCTGCCAGGAGATGATAAAAAACAAGGAGGAAAAAAAAGCCTTTAGGGCTTGCCGTGTTCTGGGTAAGAGACTTGGAAGGAGAGGCTGCTGGCTGGAAGTTTGCTGGCAGAATAATTTCACATTGGAAAAAGTCAGTTCATGAAAAGTCAAAGGCTGTTATCTTACATCTCAGACAACTTTGGGAGTGCTCTGCTATGGCACGCTTTGTGGGCAGAGGGTCCTTTGCCTTCATGGAAACGGGGCCTGTGGTCCAGTTACTCTCCTGTGGCTTAAGTGTGCTCTTTCCCATGTCTCTACCCTGTGGTAGGATCTCAGGGGATCAGGGAGATTCACTCCGCAAAGCTCTGATCACCCCAGGCTCCCCGTAAAACCGGTGGTGACAGATAAGCACTTCTGGAGGGTAATTTGTATCCTAGGCAAGCTGAAGTGCCCTTTCTCTTTTCCATGATTATCTGGACAGGTGATAAGACTCCGAATTTGGTGTCTGAGGTAGCTGCCTAACTTTGGTGGTATGAATCGCTCCCTCTGGGTTTGCAGTTACATCTCCAGGGACACATGATAATAAAACAAAACAAACAGCCCAGGATTTTCCCGGGTTTCTCAACACAGTAATCCTTTATGAGGATAATACAAACCAACTCATCCCAGAAGCAAAATCCCTGACTGCATTTGCCTGCTCTGCTTTTCTTGCTACTGTTTGTTTGGTCAGAGCCCTTCTGAGTCCTGAGAGTCTGCTTTAGAGATGTAGTTTCTCTAGATCACCACTTTTGCCCACCCTTACATCCACCTGTAACTCAGCTTCCTTTTATTCCAGCTGGTCTCACGACTAGACACTGTGCCCAGTGCTATGAAAACACAAACCCATTGCTCATCTCTTGCTTGGTGAGTCCTGCAAGTTTAGAAGGCTTAAAGACTTGAAGACGTCAAGTGTAGAAGACTAGAAGACTTTTAACAGCTTCTGACTTTGTGCTCCATCAGGGGAAATCCCAGTTAGACCCTGCTTTGCAGGGAAAGTGGAGAAGAGGACTAATTCTACTGCTTTTCAGGGCTGAATGTGACTACCCACTGCTGAATATTAATGACAGTCCTCTTTGGTGATGGACGAGCAGGCACTGTCCTCCTTTGCTGAGCATTTTCCAGACAGTGGGTTAGCTCTGCAGCACATGACAATGGACGTTTGATACAGCCAATTGCTATTCAGAATTTGTACATAAAGAGATGACACAAATTATTGTATTACAAATCTCCCAACTAATATTTTGAGGATTAGCATTGAAATGGTTGTAATGCTTTTCTGTAACACTTTCTGAGAATTCCTTTTTATATTCAAAACAATGTTTTTTTCAAAGATGTAATAAATTTGCATTAAGAAGGTTAATTGCATGAAATGCCAGAATGCAAAACATCTCAACATTGTTACATTTCACAACTTGCTGATCTGATGCTAACTCTTTCCCTCCATAATACTGTTTATGTAAAACTGTCAGAAGTGTGACTTAAGAGGAAAAAAAAATCTTTGGCACTTTTAATTGTGTGGGAAGTAGGAAAATACATTGGCTGGTGGTCTGCAGGGCCAGATTTATGTATGTGATAGGGTGCCAGGCACAGATTTATAACTGTTGCTATACGAGAAAAATCAGGCGCTGTCTAATGCAGAAACATAATTCTCCCCCATCAAGTTTTGTCTCTTGTGACGAGAAAGAGTAGGGTGCTCATATGGACTGAGTTTATCCTAAGAGGGACGGGGAAAAGCGTGAAATTAGCTGGCCTACACAGTGAAGAAAATTGCTGGTTTCACCATGTTGTTCACAGACAGCTTATCTGCTCGGTTCGCAGACGGCCGAGTGGAGATGCTTTCAAGGCCTTGCTGGCAGACTCATCCATGGAACTGAAACCTGTCAGCATGTGATAATTTGTGTTATTCTATATTTAGAGCAGCAAGTCACATTCGCAGTTGTTCTTGTCTGGTCTTTAAACTGTCAAGGAGAAAGCAAGGCTTCCTTAGATGGGCCTGAAAGTCTCTGAATAATCTCTGCAGAACAGATTTCGCTGCCTCATTTCACCTCAATCAATACCAACATTTATCCTGACAATCAAATGCAAGGTGAGGCAAGGGTCTGCGGTGATTAACATCTTTAGTGCATGGGTCTAGACCTCTTCGTGACAAATCTTTTGCTTATCAATACAGAATTTCAGTTCCTCAGCCTGGATGGATGGTCTTGACTGGGCACAGGCTGCTTTACTGGGAGCAGCCCTACTCACGGGCATCCCTCTGGATCCAAATCCCACTGCTGGCTCATTTCTGTACAGCCAAAATCTGAATTGCTGTGATGGTCTGCGTTGTTTCTAATCGATCTTTTTTATTCCAAATTTCTTTCCTTACAACATCTGGCTGGGATACTGGTGTTCTGCTTGAAAATATTTTTTTTGAGTCTGATTTTGCCCACAGATTTGCCATAGGACTGAAAAGACTGTATTAAATGAACCGTCTCCACATCCCACTTTCCCATTGATCTTGGGTCAAAGTGTTCAAGTTTCAACACGACTGAAACATTTAATTCAGATGTCAGTGCTTTAAAACAATATTTTTTAACAAAAGAAACACCATTTTCTTTTCAAAGGCATGTTTTGAGCAAAAACATGACAGCTTTCAGTTCTGAGACTGTTACAAGTGGGACATGCTGATATTCTCTGTTTTGGTTTTTTTTTTTTTTCAGAATGAAATCTGATGACAATCAGGAAACTGTCATGATGAAAACAGCTTTTTGCGATCCTCTCCCTGTACCCCAGCAGTCAGGCGAATATAGTGTCCCCATTGCACCCCTCCCAACTGTGTTTTTTGGTTGGGTTTTTTTTTACTCTTTTTTTTTTTCCTGTCAGTCAAAGTGAGTTTAAGCTCGGCAGCCTGGCTAATCCTTGGCTTCTTTGCTTGGATCAGCTGTGTGGCAAACCTCTGTGCTATGTATACCTGCCCTCCAAGTAGAGGCCTGTGACAACCAAGGCATTTTCCATGAGTCATGGAGCAGCCAGCAGATAGCAGTGCTATTCCATTTGTGCAGACTGGGGCTATGCGGTGAACCAGCCTTATCTGGCACCTCTGTCCCATTCTCAGTGCTAATCCATCCATTTCTTCGGTTTCTGAAATCTTTTCAAATAGCAGAAACACATGAAAGTAGGAAGAAAATGGAAATTCTACCTTTATTACTTCTGCCATAAAATGAGAATTTAAAACTATTCACAGAAGGGAAAAAATAATCATGACAGGATTCAGTAACTGCTGAAAACATTGAGTCACAACAAGGGATCCTAATTTGTCTGGTTTTTGTTTGTTTCAGTGGCAGGTGAAGGAGGGGTGATTTAATTATTTTTTAAAGAGAGTGAGACAAGAGTTGATTTAGCAGTTTAGTCATCAAAGTAATTCCACTTACAGATCTGCAGGGCTCCAGAGAAACATGTTCACGAGCTGGAATTAACATTCTGCATGCAGCAATGTATCAGCTTTGTGGATTTTCTCCATGCCGTGCAACAAAAAGTTGTTTTGTAAGGAGGCTTCTATAGAAACTGGATTGCAAAATATTTCTTTTTTTTAGAATGAAATGAGGCAAAGCAGTCATAAAGACATTGTCGGGTGAATAAATTTCAATATCCATAAGATCAATAGCAGAATATGAGCCAAATTAAGAGGTAGATGCAAGGAGAACAGGAGAAATTCCTTTTAAAGTGGCTGTTGAAAAGAAATGGGGAGCTGATGAGGCAGGGAGAGATGAGCCTTGTCCTTCCAGGTGGCAAGAACTTCCCCAAGGATCATCACAGCTCTGCTCTGAAGGCAGGAGAGAGTCCAGCAGGTTGCAAGGAGAAGAAACTGCCACTGACAAAGTTGGCATAACAAGTTCTTGCACAGCAACAGATCATATTTTTATGCAAGGTACAGCAAAGTGCATTTTGTGCTGGCTCAGAGTCCCTAGCAATGCTTCTCGCCCCAGTGAATCCCATAACAGCTTTGTAGTAGTGGAGTGGAAGGGAACGCGCTATGAGATGCCAAGGGCCAATTTGCAAAGTTGCTGGCACCTAATTTATGTGTGTGGAGTGTGCTTACCCAGGATCTCACTGATCCCTTGGCTATCAGGGCTAACTAGCCCCATGGGCTTAAAAGGCATGATTTCTACTGGTGCAACAGGCACGAAAGGCAGGAGCAGGCATGCACAACTATGCCTGTCCATTTCCCATTTAGAGATGATATACAGGGCAAAATGTACATCCAAGAGAGCAGGTGTCAGGGAGGGCAGCAAGCTGTGGAATATTTCTGCTGTTCATCACACCGTGTCTGGTTCCTTTGCTCTGCTCTCTGCCCTAGTCTGGAGAGCTGGGAAGAACCTAGTGGTGAAAAAGAGGGAAATCAAATTGACTGGAGATCAGACTGGGGATCCATTTGGAAGATATTTAGCCCAAATCTTTGTAGAGCAGCTTTTGGGAAAGGTGAGATGACAAACTTTTGTCCTGGCTGGTTGATGAGCCCAAGGGCGAGTGCATGGCTGCATGTACTCAGATGGTCTGAGGATGGAGGAGGAATGCCCAGCCGCATCGTGTCTTCTTGCATCCCCACTACCCCTAGAAAGTGGAGCCCAGAGACTCTCAAAGTCACAAAATTTCAAACCCTCTTTGTGGCTCACAGAACCACAGAGCTGGAAATAGCCAAAAGGTTCTTCAGTCTGTGGTAGCACTGAGCTATGAAAGGTAATGCTGCACAGAAAGGTTTCAGGCACGTGTTTTACAGCATTTGACAAACCTAATATTACGAAGACAAGCTCTGGAAGTTAAACTGACTGTCCCCAGAGATCTTTTACAGCTGTGCAGGTTTCTGATATGTTTGAGGTAAGGGCAGAAGTATGAAAACGGTTACCAAAGAGTCCACATTCACAGTCAACGGTTAATCTCTTACGAGAGAACTAGTGGATTTTTAAATTGAAAATACAAGTTGAACTTGACTACATTTTCTTTCTTCTAGCTGTGAATATTTGGGTTAAATAAGTCTTTGAAAATGTATTGTTTATTCCTATTTTGAGCCTCTTTTTGTGTGATAAACAGGGAAAAAAAAGAAACATGACAGAAAAGAGGTCAGAAAAAAAATGAGGAAAAAAGGGAAAGTGAAAAATGTCAGAACTGAACATTTCACATCGATTCTTTATTTTAAGAAGATCAAATAAATAAAACTATATTCTGAAAAATAAAAATATGTTTTGTGAAGGATTCTGTTGAATAAGATCAACATTCGTTCATGTGCGAGTTTGATTTTTCCATTTTTCTACCACCTCCTGTTTAGCATCGTACGAACATCATTAGAAGAATGGCCTGACAAGTAAAGAATTCAGAAGGGTGACCATGGTGCTTCATTCCTTTCCTTACATCATTGACCCTAGGTCAGTGATAAACTGCATTAAGATACAAGCCAAGGAGCTGTTAGAGTTATATTCATAAGGGAAATAGTTGCCACAGCGTTGGTTTTCATCCTCACTCTCACAAAACACCCTCTGAATTTGTTCATAGAAGTTAAGAGCAAAATCCACTTTTGATATTGGCTTCTTACAAGTTGGAGATTAAATATCCCATCCCAGATACAGCAGCCACTGTTCTGATTACCCCTCATTTCAGTCGTGCTCTTCCACAGTTCAAAGCTAATCCTTGTTCAGAAGCTGTAGAACTTGTGATACGCTCTTTTTCTTTTGAAAATCTAATACTTCTTCTGGTGCTTAAATAAACAAGAGAAAAGCTCCTTTGCTGATTTCTGGCTTAAGTGGAGAAGCAAGCTCCTAGTACTTAAAATTCTTTTGTCTATTAAAATAAATGTAATAATTACATGATAAAAAACTTCTTCTTCCTGCCTCTCCATGTTAAATCCCAACATTCCATCATAGAAGAAAAGGCTGTGACTGAGCACAGTTTTGGGGACAGTTTCATTCACAGCACATTGTTATTGGCCTTCAACAGGAGAGTTACATGTGTCTGAATGTCAGTTAATGAATACTCCCCTGAGAACCTAGATGGGTATTGACTTTAATGGGATTCTTGGTGCCCTTCAGAGTTAAATACTATGTGTATATTTAATGGGGTCTTTATCTTCTTATGTTGGTAGAACACTGAAAGCATTTGTCAGTGCTTGATCAATAATAAATAGTGTTGATAATAAGTGCCAGGATGCAATGAAACCTATCCTGCATTTTCAGTGCCAGTGAGGAAGGCAGAAGTGTTTATTTTGTGCAAGTATGGTGGGCTGGGACAGTAAATCATCAGATGATAAATCCATGCTATGTATACTGTAAGGAAAGATGTGCATCTAGTGTTTGTGACTGTTATGGAGGGAAGGGTCAGATGGGTCAAGATTTCCCCCCCTGTTAATTTTTAAATATTTTATGATTTTTTTATGAAATTCATTTCCTGTGTTAAATATGTTCTTAAACCTCAGGATGGGGCAGAATCTGCACCCCAAAGGTGCAAGGGGTGACAGTTTCTGACTGCGACTTTTCATATCACTCTGGGCAAAACCCGCGCTTCAGCTTCGCAAGTCCTCAGTGCTGAACTAGTGAGCATCTGACTTTCATTATGTGCAATAAAAGTGTATGAATTGAGAACAGGAAGCGCCTATTTGTCAAAAACACTCAGAGCTGTTAAATCACTGAACTATGCGATGACACATTTGTTCCTATTAAGTCGTGAAATGTGAGACCCACGTGCGATGCCACCGCGCAGCACACCCTGCCTTCACCCAGCAGTCCCGGGGGCTCGGCCGCAGCAGTGCACATGGACCAGATGCTGCATCTGCCAAGTGCCCGCCCAACACGAGGGACTCCTGCCTGGCTCAGGGAGAGGAAACCTTGATTGGGAATACCTTGGAAACCGGTCTATTAATCTGGGCAGTTTTTCCTTCCTGTCACCATGGAGCTACAGAGAATTGCTGATGACTCCTGTACAGATGAACCGGAAACATAGGGCAGACAGTATGAGAAAACCTAAAAAGTCCAAAGTGTCTCCATGAGTTGTGTCTTGTTGTCATCAGCTACCCAAGCGAGGTGTGGTCTTGGGGTCTGAGGTAGGTGGTGGTAGAAGGATGCTCCTGCAAGGAGTATAGGGCAGAAGTGACTGCCTGGAGTCTTAGGGCATTTCAGGGTCCTATCTCTGCCCTGAGGAAGAAGAAGGGTGTTGTACCCCACAGCGAGGTGCAGCTGTCCTGGGATGGGGAGCAGCACAGATTTCTGTATCTCCTGAGTCACAGATGTGGTGGAGTGGGCTTGGGTGAAGCTCCCCCTATTCTCTCAGGTGAACTTGCCTTGGACTCACAACACAGTGCAAACACATGAACATCTGCTCCATTTATTCCCCTAAAATCACCCTTTCAGAAAACCAGTTGCTTTTCCGTCAATCTGCATCTTGGGTAGTTAATAGAAGCAAGGGAGGTATAGAAGTAACACTGTTCTTAATTGAAATCAGTATGTTTCTTCTTGGAAAGGTGTAAATCATGAGCTGACAGATCGGGTGGGAAATAGCAGAAGAATCAGGACTCAGAGTTCTAAGATCACAGCAGTCAAAAACAGAAAAAAGCTGATGCTGGGACAACTAGCTCACTACAAATCGAGGTGAATGCAGCCTCCAGTCTGGCTCTTGCATGCAGTTCAGTATAGACCTCTTCAGTTGCTCTCTCCAAAGCAGGACTTTCATGTCTGTATCAGTGCCCCAGTTCCGCAGAAGTCGGCAGTGTTGCTGAGACACTGAATGTCAGAGGTAGAGGAACTGGCAGAGCTGGGATGGCTGTCAAACCCGCTAAAACACACTCAGCCAGCAACTGCTGCTTCTCTCTATACCAAGGTAACAATTCCAATGGCCCAGGATGGAAATCTAACTAGTCCAACCAGTAGATGCTGGGACAGCAGTGGTGTAGGGATGTAAAACAGCCTCCTGACCTCAGTGACTGAGGGAGAACTCAGACCAGGGCATCTCTGTGCGCCTTTGTGTGTCTCTGTGCTACACCACGTGGTCAGCTGCTCCCTGTACCCAGAAATGCTGCCAGTGAATTATTTCCAGTAACCTTCTAACGACACGACAAATCAGAAGAGAATGAGGAGGGTCTAGGCTCTCCTGTGGCTTGGAGAAGCTCTCTTTGGAGGCAGCAAGTATCATATCTCTACCTAACAGGTTCCTAATGCCATCCTGTCCTGGCACTGAGTCAGGAGCTCTGAAAGCAAAAAGGGCATCTGGAGCACACATGCTGTTGCCGACTCAGCATTCTTATTATTTTTATTTTGCAATTACACCGTGCCGGCATTCAGTGGCTGCGATCCAACTTGAGGAAGGCATGCACAGACAAACAAAGTCCCTGCCCTAAACGATTCACATTTTCACTTTACAAACGCTACTAACTTCAAGCTGCTATCATGGATGATGTTATAGACTAGCAAATAGACAGACAGATGGACATTTTTTCCTTCAGCCTCTGCTAAAGTCTTTCCTCCCTTTAAAAAATCATTTATCTTCTTTTGAGGTAGTTCAGGTTTGGTTTTTTTTTTTAATTGATCAAATGTCTTTTGAAACTTTGGGTCTGTTTTTCCTGCTTTACTGTGGAAGCAAATAAGACAGATTCATGGCTCTGTGTAAAACTTCAGCCTTGTTTATAAATTGCTTGTGATTGATTAAGTAATAAAAATGCTTTTAAGACAGCGAGGTAAATCTCCCAGCTAATTGCTCAGTGCTTTACATTATAACTTTGTTACAGTGACTGGGCCGGACTGCTCTGCTATTTCTATCTCCTGAGAGTCACACTGCAACAATCATCCCCAATATGCTGCTCTGCCCTGACCATCAGAAAACACAGACCGGGAATTAATGGGTCAATAAACAAACCGACTGACGCATCTGAAACACAAGAACGAATCTTTCCTTTTCAATGGTGATTTCCTAGGTGGAGATGATTTCTCTGGCAGGAACACCCCCAATTTCCAGCCATGGCCTGGATGGAACAGGACAGAAGCACAACCCCTCTGCCTCTCAGCTACCTCCTGTCTGCCTCTGTCATGGAGCCTTGGGCAAAGAAATCACCAGCAGTGAGCTGGGTGTGTTCAAAGTGGGTAAAATGAAGAGTAACTTGGAGAAGCTAGTGGGATTCATATGCAAAATGCCTTCATTGTATGACTGCCTTCTCTTTTCGATACAAAGCGGGGACCCAGTTCACAACTTGGACTTCAAGGACCATAAAAATACGTATGATAAATATTTAACAGGAGCTTATCAATCCTAGATTTATTTTTACTTTGTCAAATCTAAACCACCAGAGAGAAAGGAAGAGTTGTCTATTAATTGAATGCATGGAATTGTTCCTCTAACAAATGTTGACTCAAGACATATTTCTGATAGTAATTTTGATACAGTTGAGCAACACGTGCTTATCATCCCAGAGCAACCCATGCACTAGTTTTCCCTGATTTCAGGCTCATGCTGAGTTAGATCAGATCAGTCTCTCGGGCAACATGAGCCAGCACACTTCTCCAGCCCTTGTTCACAACAAATACAAACCAGCTGGCAAATTCAGGCTAATTTTGAAGGCCTCAGCAAGGTACCAAGCCTCCTTCCTTGGCCCCCCAAATCTGGGGGCATAAATGCACTTCCAGCCTCTCCTCCTTTTGTTTTTTTTTGTTTTTTTTTTTTTTTTAACAAAGTGGTCAAATAA
>Ga0065711_1029350_pt1 | contig 36558 bp, 20 predicted proteins | sample Hoacrofraction12_FD_59098 | JGI IMG/M metagenome (GOLD analysis project Ga0065711, IMG submission 59098) | Hoatzin crop microbial communities from Cojedes, Venezuela - Epithelial fraction 12 v2 (version 2) | ecosystem: Host-associated > Birds > Digestive system > Esophagus > Crop | place... | reverse complement strand
TGAATCCTAGGGAATTTGTTTTGATCTTAGCAGCCAAAATGTCCTTAGCTCAGAGGGCACCTGCTGTCCTTCAGGGAGACAAGATTTTGCTTTCAAGATTGAAAAGGACTTCCAGCTCCCTCTGAGCTCTCAGCTCTGATTTCTACACACAGAAATCACACATACCTTTATATGTATAAATAAACTTTCAAATACATATAAGCATAGTAAAGACACATAAAAAGATGAAAAGCACTGCATTAACTGTACTAGAATTGTAACTCCACAGTCACACATGAAGTCAGTAAACTGCTCAGTATGCAAAGAAAGAAATTAATTCAACGGGAGTTCTGTCTCACGGCTACAAGTGGGCAACTGGGTGCCCTAAGCCCATTGCTCTACTGGTGACATGGTTCTACAGGTTGCTTTGGGCAGATGTTTCCCAGTGCTTATGGTAAAGATCATGGCTGCATCACAAGTCTCCACCTGATTCTTGGAAGGCAGTGAAATAAATGAGTACAATCACACAAATTCCAAAGTTGAGACTTGTACAGAAAAAGTGGGACTTATATGTATGGATACAAATCCACCTTGTGACTGTCCTGACATATGAATATGCTGTTCTGTGATACAGATGAAATACAGATGCGTATACATCTGGGTGGGATTTGTTTTGTTTCTGCATTGTTCTGTTGCTTTCCGCTTTCAGAAATCTGGCTACTCATAACAATATTTACTCTGTTTTCACAACCATATTAGGAACAGATTAGGTAGGGCCCAGATTCTAGCAGCAAAAGTCTGAACCGGTTCTCATGCCTGGTATTTTCTGCCAAGCTAGGGACCTCTGAAGTCCAAGAGCCAGTCACAGAAACACCAACCATACAGACTTTGGGGAACTTCGAGCCATCCCTAGCTGGGTAAAACATCTTAATAATCCTAAATAATTTGGTGCTTTGCAAAATATTTCTGTTCTTATAATCACAAAGTTAACTTTGTGCACAGACCCGTGTTACACTAAATAGCCCTTAAAACTTTCTCTGCTACACCGAAAACTTCTTTTTGCAGAAATATTTGAAACTTCTCCTTAAATTTCAGCCTCAGAATTTTATTGTGCATGCTAAAGATGCGATTTATTTTAATTCCCATGATACTGTATGCTCATAAGTCCCAGGTACAAAGTAGTGTCGGAATTATATCACAACAAGAACTAAACAGAAATGCACAGAAAAGAGGACTAAGTTAATAATATTTCCTTCTTGTTTTGCACTGAATTTTTCAGTGCTAACTACATGATATTCTTCTGTTTCCTATTCAGAAGAAAGAATCACATGCAATACCTCTGGCCTGTGTCAATTCGTTATAACTTTGTTCTCTCAAGTGGAGACAAATAAATTTACCTTATTTTATTAAAATTTAAGCATAAAATATCAATATATAATCATATGTGATTCATTGTGTTCCTTTTCTCTATTTGCATGGTCATATTTAAAATCTGTTTAAATCCTTCTTCACTATGGAAATGAGCAGTTCCACTATACTAAGCACAACCACGTTTAAAGCGAGCATGGTTTGCAAGAACTTCCAACAGTTTCTACAGTCAAACTTGAGAAAAAGGAGACAGTCCACTGGCCAGCCAGGAACCTGGGGGCAGAAGCTCACCTATTCCCTGTGGTACTCAAGTCAAATAACTTAAAAATATGTGGCCATTTTGTCTGTGTCTGACTAGGAAGACATTAAACTCCCTTACTTCCATCTGGTACTGTAAGATTCCTAAAAGATTATGGGGTAATCAGACACCTTAGGAAGAGAACTAACCTAGGAATGCAGTAGGTTCCCCAATTTTTCAATAAATAGTTTTCTTAAAAAAGAAGATGTACCAGTCAAAATCCTTACTGCAACTAATAAAAATATTGCTTTCTCAAAAAGTTTCTGTGCTAAGATTACTCATCCAAAACCCTTTGGTTTGGCTTTCATCCCTACAAGAGCAATTCATTAATTTCTCCTTGCCAAAACAAAAAAGATCCTTGACTTGAGAAAGTGGCATTAAAAGTAAGCAGAATGCTATTTATAAACAACCTCACATGGAACCTGTAAGTACAGAACTACCTGCAGCTCAAAGAAACGTTCCTGAACACAAAAAGAAAGCATACCTGAGGTGGACAAGCTTGGAGTACTGAAGCAGAAAACAGTCCTTGAAATACTGCCAGTCTAAATTTGAATCTCCCTTCAACTGAGCATCAAGGTTATTTACGCAAAGATTATGTAAGCAACTTCTAAGGCTTCTTTACGAGTAAAGCTGTGTAGGAACTTAGAATTATCACTGTCACTGTTGTTAAAAAGTGATTGGATAGCTTGCTTATTCTTTTATCTTCCTTTTTTAAAATGAAGGGATTCATAGATAGGTAATAAAAAAAATAAAGGCACAGAAAAAATCAGTCTTTGTGGGCTCAAAGCTTCAGCCTAGTACACCACCAAGAGAAGGAAAGAGAAAAGAATGTTTCCTTTCTAGTCAGCTATCTGCAAATGGAGTCTGTGGAGCACTGATGCTTCAAAATACTGCAGATACTTGTAATAAATTTGTTTTGTTAAAAATTATTAACTTGGAATCATTAGAGACAGGTTCTAGTTTGAAGTATCTTTAAAAGTTTACCGTGGATTATTTGATAAACCTTCTTCAAAGTGAATGTTTCCCACTGATTCCAATTTCATGAACAAGAACAGTGCTCCAAATCAAAACTCTTCTTCATTTCTACTTGAAAATCTTTTTAAATTCTAGCTAGAAGGACATAACAGGATAAATTAACATAATTTTCTTTTTTTTTCAAACCACAGATTTAGGCAAATGAATGATTACAGAAATGTATATGTAGATAGATATTTTAAATCTGAAAGACTACAACTGTGGATATACTGATCCTATACTGGTTCTATGCTGATCCATAACACCAAACTTCACCCACTTCATCCTTAGCTCTGTTATCATTAACTTAAGGGAACACCTCCTCAAATAAGAGAAGGTCTTAGCTTGTTATTTAGTATTCATAGTAATGTCAGTCCAAACTGCAGCACTAACAAAACCATGCTAGACTTGGGTGCAGTGTGAGGCACTGGCATGAAATCAGCGGGAAGTAACAGCAACGCTTTTCACAGTGTGTTTAAATTCTCTCACACCTCCATCAGTTGTTCCTTCCTTGAGATGATCAACAGTCTTCCCCTCTCTTAATTCACAACCGTTGAAACAGTACTACTTCAGTATACTATTTCCACTCAAATGCAAAATCTAAATGATTTGATTCTTTTGGGGCCTGATGCACTGCAGACTCATTGTATTACACTTGTAGATAGGAACAGTGTTCATTGATCTTAGACACAAAGACAAGGCAAAGGCTGGCCAGATGAAAGGTATGCCTTAGCTGTCCTGCAGAACATCAGAGAGAGAACAGACAGCTCTCTACTTATCAGAAGAGAGCCATCCAATTCTCCCTTCATAAAAATTTCAGATCCATGCTGGCACCCAACACTACGTCTACGGCATCACTGATATCCTCCACATGCCCGATTATGAAGGGTTCTCTGTGTGCAAACTTTGAGCTGGCCGTTGACTTTAGAGTGAATTTGACTTGTGAAGTCCTAAGTCAGAATGACAAGAAAAGAATCCATTAAAATCACATTGGAATTACAGGCAGGGACAAAAAACACCAGAAACAAGAAATCAACAGCACTTTACTGGATCTGTACTATTTAAATGCCCAGAAAATTTTTCCAAGCACTGGTCCAATATAACTACTTATCCCAGATATTTTTGTTCAATCCTTCTCCTCTTTACTGAGATCACCAGTAATGAGAATGGCAGCATCTGTCGGCTAGAAGTTGGCCTGGATCCAATAATTCAGACCACATAAGAGCTGCCACTTTAAATGATATTTGCAATACTCCTAGTTTGGACCTTATAAAAAACAAGTGTGAGACAGGCTTCAAGTCCTGCCATTAATCTCCTAACCGCCAGCCACCATCATACCCAATCATTAACGTCTGAAAATATCATGTACTGTTCATGTACAGTTCACTAAACGCACTCATTCAGTTTTCTGTTCCAGAATGTTATTCTTTTTTATTTTGTGTAAGAATGCCTTTTCAAGATATGTCTTTACTGTATCTTCATTATCACGAACAGAATTTTCAGTTTCCAGATTCTTACTCCTTAGAGATTTATTGCTTTGTGTTTTACCCAACATTTGCAGCGTGGCCAATTCACGTTCCCCCTGATAAAAAGACCCCATTAGGATTCAGAAGCAAGAGGTTATGGCAAAGCACAGCAGGAAAATGATGTATCTTTATGCAAAAGGTAAGCCCTTTAAATTTGTACTAAAAAGCATACCTGAAAATATCGAACGAGAAAACTATTTTAATAAATTCAAACTCTTGATTGTCAATCAAAAAAACTGAATTACTTGGCCAAAGGGACTGCTCTGAGCAACTGCACATACTCTTTTGTTGTATACTGGCTCATATCCCAGTCCTATTCATGTGAATTAGACCATTTTTTCACCCAGGCAGGACCAATCCCTCAATGTGACTTCATTATGATGCAAGTCTCAACCATGAAAAGGGAGTTGGAGGGTACAGTTGAAATGGAACTGCAGCTTTTCTTCAGGTACCGAAGGGCAGGGATCATTTCTCTCCCAATATTTGATCACTGTCTGGCATAGTAATTACTCTCTGCTTTGTGGAAGCAAAACTCATTTTGCATTCTTTTTCAAGAGGTAAATCTTTAGGATTGATGAAGCTACTATACAGCTGAGATTAGGTAAAGCAAGAGAATAAACTACTTATGCCTTTTGAATAACAAGCAAGGATGTGGCTCCCGGGTATAAAACTTCCACAAAGCTGTACTTAAAGAAAGCCACTTAGCTCCCTCTGTCTACACGCCCCAAAGTGAATATTCTTTAAAATGTTCATACGTGCACTAACTATAGGCACTTCTGGCAAAGATACGAGGTGACTGAAGCGCATGTCTGCTTCCTAAATTCTACCTGATCTACGCACAGCAAGCAAAGGAGGAAGATCACAGAATCACAGAATCACAGAACAGTAGGGTTTGGAAGGGACCTCTGGGGATCATCTAGTCCAACCCCCTTGCCAAAGCAGGGTCACCTAGAGTAGGTTGCACAGGACCATAAAGGCAAAAGCCTGCACTGGCAGAGTCCTTGGTCTGTTGACTCTTGATCAAAGTACTCTCAAGGGGTCCTATTTGTGTAATCACAATACTTTTTCAGTTATGTTTGTACAGACGTATGTGTAAAGAGCTCGCTCAAAGTACATTAAAGACCTACTAGGAATGTTTACAAACTGCTGTACAGAAAAACTGTGACAGAGGTCTTTTCATTTTAGAATAACTGTGGTTACACTGATGCAACTACAGTCTGACTCTGGTCCATTATGTTGCTTATACTGTTCTTAAAGGAAAGGGAACAGACTAATCAGATGGAAACCAGAAAAAAACCCAAAACACTAGTAACTTCAGAGCTGGGTGACAAAGATCTTTCTAATCTGCCCAAGTTTTCTATATCAGAACAAACACAGACCTTTCAGAAACGTTTATACCCATAATAATCTGGGAACTCACCAGGAAGGTCCTCTGCAAACTCCTGTACTGGATGAATAAAAGCAGCAAATTGAAACTCATTTTAGCACATTAGGTGAGTATCTTATCTAGTCCACTGTTCTGGACTGGATCTCTAAGGCTTCCTTCTTCGTGCTGTTCCATTTAAAAGCTCATTGGTCAAAGTACTTACCTAAGGCTTGAGACACCAGATTCAAATAATTACGAACCTGGCAGAACTGAAACGGGAAATGGATCCCTTGCAACACATTAAGTGTCCTAGAAACTTGGCGGTTCATTATTCAGAAAAATAATGAACATGAACAATAACATCGTACACATGATGTATTATTTTCTAAGTGTAGGGAAAGCATTTGGAAGATCTTTTTATTACAGATAAAGATAAACCAAGAAAAATTAATAGATTCTCTAGTATCTGTTTAGAAATGCACTCATTATTTACATTTCCATTTATAATCAAACAGACTTGACAAATTTAAACTAAAAACCTTTTACACTAAAACCAGTGAAAAAGAAAAACAAATATATACACATATTGCACTGATACCTATTTTCTGTCTTCTTTACATGGCTACAGCAATGGAAGGGAGATTGGAGTAAACAAAAAAGAGCCCTGGGGAGTTTTTACACTGACTTTGGGATGATCAGGGCCACGTATATTGGATATGACTCTGAACCATGCAAGTTGGTAGGAAATTTTTATTAGAATGAGAGAAAGATTAAACCACGTACATAAATCCTTGGTAGTAATCAGAATGCTCATGCTAGTAATGCCACACCAATATCACCTTCCTATTTTTTCTACTAAGTTCCCAGTGAGGTTGACCTCTTGCAAATTATGTAGAGTATGTAAGCCCTGTGAATGTTTTAAACAACACAGTTTTAATCAAATACAGCACTGCAAATGCTGAAGAGCCTGTAGGCTAAGAGACAAATCATTCAGATGTGAAAACAAATTTGACTGGAGTCTAAACAATGTTCGCCTCTGCTGTAAACTATAGCTTTCTTTTGACATGGAAAGAGAGAATGCATTTTGCCAAAAGGGAATTAGCTTGGAAAGCCTCTGTAAATGATACTGTAATGAAAATAAACTTCATCCCCCAGCCTTAGTTTCACAGCTGTGCATGAGAAACCCTAAGAGATCATGCCCTGTGTCATGAGTACTCATTAGCTTTTGGCTGCAGCCCATGTCTTGGCCTCGGGATATCATAAGAACCAAAACACTGATGTCAATCATTGCTCTCCATGATGACACTGCAGTTCTTTGCAGTGAGATACCACTAGTGTTGGTAGTATTCATGTCAATAGATAAGAATTTCTGGAAACAGTCTCCTGCCTTTACACTTTTACTTTGTCAGCTGTAATTTCTCAGTCTTCCCTTTCCTTCCCCACCATCATGCCCACCTTCAATTTCTCGCTTCTCTTTTTTATGCCTTTGAAGGTTCACAGTGATCTGGTCTCATTCATCCCTATCAACATCTCCTGTTCTAACTACTTTTATCTTGGTATCAGTATCTCCCTTTGCTTTTTTTTGTGTACTCTCCCAAGGGAAACTGGACTAAGCTGCAACAATTCCGTCTCCCTGTTGGGGAGTGAAGAATCCAGGCAATTCAGAAAGCTACATGGTCCTTTGCTAGAAATGGACATGTACAAATTTCTTCACTCTTTACATGCTAAACTGCAAATCACAGAGCTCTTGCTGGCTCTGGACTAGCCTCCAACTCAAAGGTTAGCATGAAAAGTACTGGTTTTGGGGGTAAAGGGGAGAAACCAGTTTTTCATAGGAGCTAATTTGATATATGACAGCATGAGGAAAAGCCCACATAAAACTTCTTCTGAATAGAAGCTAATGTCTCCAAGTTATAAAAAAAAAAAAAATCCAAACACTAAAATAAAAACCATATGGCAAGCTTTTTCACATAATGCTGAAGTGTAGACAGAAATTTGCAGTTAATAGAAAATAAAAAAAATCTTTTCCTTCTCAAGAATCTCAGAGGTCTTTGAAAATAAGTGATTTATTTAACTTTGCACATGCAGAAAAACTTCACAGCTAATCAGTTCCAAACAATGTTTCAACCTTATTCTTATAAATTGAAGTTTAAAATTGTCCTTTCTGTTGTTCAACAATTCTCAAAGTTAGCCCTACTATTATTCAACCAAAGTGCATTCAGCTTTTTTAGGGCTCCTCAATTTTCCACCCTGGAAATTTCATTGCAATAAAGATAAAGATTTTGCAAATTTACACGGTTTTGTAGACCATCTATTTTCTACAACAGAAGAAGAGGTATTACTTAGCAGCACTGAACAACAAAGGGTCACTCTTTTTTGTCAAGATGCCATTAACAGGCACAGAGAATTGTTTGGTAGATCCAAATAATTTGAGACCACAACCTCTTTGCAGAATTCTGCTGATGTAGAAAGCTTTTCCACTAAGCCAATAAATAAAAAGTAGTAGCAGCTACAATGGTTCAGGATAAATGATTATGCGTTTTTAAATATAGTATTATTTGCATTAAAATATCTTCATTCTAACCAGTTTCCTGGAAAAGGTTTCAAGGCAATAATTCTAGTTTAAAAAAAAAACATTTCTAGTGAGAAAGAAAAATTCCAGAAATAGGTTCTAAATTACAAAACCCTGTAATATGTAGCAGATGTAATTTGATCCATATTTAAAACTGGATTTTTGGATACTGAAGTAAAAAAGTGCCAGATCCCGACTCCTCTGAATAGTGCCTTCTTCCTTGAACAGACGAAAGGAGTGTTTATGAAAGAATATGATCATCATTGTAAGGGTCTGGAAATTGGCTAAAGTTGGCTAGAAAGAAAACTCATCGTTAACTTACCACTAAACAGCATTGAGTGATTCACAGCTCTGAGCAACAGGCAGTACTCTAGGTCTGAAATCTTTTGAATACTTTGTCCAATGAGAACGAGAGTAGTTATATTTGGAAAATATTTCATGCTGACAGTTTTGGGATAACATCAGAAAAACGTCTCCAGTGCTGTTGCTTTTAGTCCCTCTTGATCAATGTTCTCATAAGACAATGCATTACATGTGTACTGGAAATGAAATGCAACTATTATTCTCTCTGTGTTGATGTGGTTAAAAATGCATTATACAGTAGAAAGTCGTACTACCATTACAGTCAATTAGAGATAGCTTCTTACCATCAGTTGTGTCTTTTAAAACTTCCTCTGCAGTAAAATGTATTTGGAGTTTTGGCCACATTCAGTATATAGCGGTTAAGTAGCTTTCTTCTGCTCCCAAAGCACGTTTGTAAAGTGTTACATCTCAGAATGCACCTTCAATTTAAAACAAAAGAAGTTTTAGTTACGTGAAAATTAAAAACTGGAAGTCCATAACTTTATAAGCTAATGTATGTCTGTGTATACATACACATACATACATATAAATACATACATATGTAAGAGGATAGAGGGTACGCTTTATCAGTCATAGTTTTCCACTTCTGGAGTGGCTGTAAAAAGTAAATATAATAATAAAAGCTTTTGTCCAGTAAAAAATAAAAAGTTTACAAGGAATTTAATGAAGAGTGAGATTTGTTTTGGGGTTAAGACACAAAGCAATAAGTATCCACACATGTGCCTCTTGCCTAAACTCTCATGTCAGTTGAGCGATTTAACCAATATAGCTGAAGGATCCTGGAAAGCTATTCAAATGACCAGACAGGAGGTGTTTGCGTTACACTGAATTGACTTACTCTATAGATTCCCTTGACTATATTGACTAAAGATGGAATATCTGTAGCGATTTCCTAGATATGTGTGATGTCTTAGATACCCAGAGGCAAGTAAAATGGCACTAGACACCTATATCTATGCAGCTGAATCCTGTCCTTGATTTCCACTGACTGTAATGAAAGCCAAGACATGAAACGCATATGTAAACAACTACCTGTAGACACCTAAATGAAGGTGTCTTAAACTGGAGTGAGACTCCATTTTAAAATTCTAACTAGTTTACAGGAGACAAAATTTCCATCATCTTAGTCAATCACTTGATTCTGCTCACTATTACCTACAAAAATGTAGGACTGAGTCAAAACTACAAGATTTATTTTGATCAAATGTATATAACAAGCTTATTTCTGTTTCTATATATGAATATTTCTGCAGGGTACTTGAAACAGAGACAAAGCCTTAAAAGTAATTTACTCTGAAGATGCTCTCCTGAGAGATTCTCATTTCTGCACCTAACACTAACGTGTTTCCCACAGTTCTGAAATGTTCAGATCACCACAAACTGTTATTAATGCATGCCCTGTACCACCTTTGGGGTATTCCAGAATGGAGACAACCCTAAAGATAGTATCTCTAGAGAAGCAAGAATAATTGTATATTCTAGCAAGGACATTGATATTTATAGAGGTAATGAGAGAGAAAAAAAAAGAAGGATAAAAACAAAAAACAAATTAATAACTTACCAGCTCCATAATTATTTCCTCAAGATTCTGGTTTTGGTTCATAGAACAGAATTGTAGAATGATTTGGGTCGGAAGGGACCTTTAAAGGTCATCTAGTCCAACCTCCCTGCAATGAGCAGAGACATCTTCCACTAGATGATGTTGCTCAGAGCCCCGTCCAGTCTGACCTTCAATGTTTCCAGGGATGGGGCATCGACTACCTCTCTGGGCAACCTGTGCCAGTGTTTCACCACCCTCACTGTAAAACAGTTCTTCCTTATATCCAGTCTAAATCCAACCTCTTTTAGTTTAAAATCATTGCCTCTTTCCTATCGCTACAGGTCTTGCTGAGAAGTTTGTCCCCATCTTATAAGCCCCCTTTGTGTACTGAAACGCTGCAATAAGGTCTCTCCCTTGGTTACCGCTTGAATCATCTCTCAGGTTCTCTGCAGTGACTACTATTTCTTGGTATCTTCTTAGAATAAATACAGCCACCCACAGAAGTTATAAGTCATGGTATTTCCCAAGAAGTTTGGAAAGAAAATCTAAGTTCCAGAATCTGTATTTCTAATGGATCACAGTGGAGATTACAACAGAAGAAAGCTGAAATCGCCTGGAATACTTTGACTTACTACTTATTTTAATTAACTTTTTTAGATTCTAAAGGTCTGGAAAGTAGTTTACCATAAGCTATTCTGACCACCTCCATCAGGAAGGGTGAGGGATTGCACCCATTTATCCTTGTATTTGACTCGGTAAATTGTCTTTGCACAAAGCATAAAGATGCAGTAAAACCGAACCAGTCAGAGCTCGTAATTCAACAAAAAAATCTCAATAAAAGCCGCTCTGCATGTATGTAAAAATATATCAGAATGGAATTGCAAGTGTAAAACCTCTGCTATAATTTTTTGTAAGTAATCACTGCTACAATTAATCTTTAGAATTATCAAACACTTATCAGTAATAAGAGTATGATTGTTGCAGCAGCTTTATTTTCCTTTTGAAAGCACTTACACGGTATATTAACCACAGTATGTGCACACTACACCCTTAATATACCACATCCCTGCTGCTTTTGAATTTCTGCCACGGTATTTAATGACACTCAGCCCCTTCAGCAAGTAATTTAGGACAGGAAGTGAAGAATATATTTTTCCATTTGCAACAGCTAAGGAAATTACATTAGACCTGAATTAGATTGGGGTGGATGCCTGCTCCTCTGGGCTCCATGGGGGAGCTCCAGGAATTCTTCTGCCGCACATAGAAGGGGCACGGCTTTGCCAGCATCTGCTCTGGAGTGCTGTCTCCAGAGAGCCGCCACAGAGTGCGTTCCCACCAAGCAATGCCATCTATTCGCCCACCGTGGCCTGGTCGAGGCCTTGGCCTGAGGCTGGGCTGAGCCCTCGCGATGGCCGCTGACACAGCACCCAGGCCCAGAGCGCCACTGGCTGTGCGTGGGAGACGGCCTTGCCCCGCCCACCGGTGGGCTGAGAGCCAACTGGAGGCGAGTGTGTGATGTGGTGACCTCTCACGGGCCAGGCGGGGCAGATTGGCAGCCAATTGGAGACAAGCGTGTGATGGGGGACAGATCTGGTGCAGCAGGGGCTGCAGCCATGGCGGTTACCTCAGTGAGGGGGGTCTGCAGGGGCAGGGGTATTGACACATCCCAGAGGGCTCAGCACCAGTAAGCCCAGTGAAATGGTCCCGGGGAAACTGGGTTCTTGCACTTCTCAGCCATGCTAGGCCAACAGTCTGACAGCAACACACTGGAGACCATTCCCATCCCTTTGCCAGGTGCCTGGCCCAGTGCTGGTAGTTAACTTAAGCTGCAATTGCTCTGTTAGTGTGTGGGGTGGTGGAGTGCGGCTGATAAGCTGGTTTCTGAACTGTCAAAAAAAGAGGGTTAGAGAGTCTAATTCTGGCTCATGTATCTCGCTTGGTCAGGGAGGGTGTCATGTCTATGCAGCAGTTTGTCTTCAGGAGGCAATGCAAACTGACTGTGCCGAACGGAAGCACAGGAGCTTGCTGTGGCTTAGCTTCAATTAGAAATGCAAGCGTGCAATAACATAGGCCATTCTTAAATTAAAAGGACTGAGTTCACTGAGCCATTTGCACTGGATTAATTTTATCAATTTAAGAACAATTCTAATTAAATCACTATGTTTATTTTTTTTGCATGCAGTGAGACCAGCTGAAGTTTTTCCAGTGGTAGGATTGCTCAGCAGAAAATTGGCTCCTCACTGAAACAAATATCATCAAACAACTCTGATTTGTGAGTAAGGAAGTCAAATTTATTGAAAATTGCAAAGATTTCTGTTAAAATCTTTGTATTAATGTTTCTTAACATTTTTAATGGAGAGCAAGAAAATTGCTTAATCAGCTTATGCAGTTCTACCAAGGTGGATCAATCCGTCTGTAGTTTGTTACTTGCACTGCTTTTTCATGTCACCAGATGACACTGCAAGTCCACATATGACAGACAGCTTCCATTTATTTCTACATTATAAAAGATGTTCTGGCTTGGTCTTAAACTTCCCTATCCATAGGTGCTACATTTCACTTACCTGAAGACAAGAATATATATATACTGCTTCTTTTAGCAGAAGTTTGTGGCAAGGTGAGTCTATGAGTCCAAATATGCTTTCCTGAATTAACATATCATGGCAAATATGTAATGGAAGAATTTGAAATTAAAAAGGGGACGTTAATGCTCCGAAAACTGAGCACAGTTCCTAATTCAAGGAAAGAAAAAAAAACAATCATCTACTCTGAGCCTTCTCTGGAGACATTTTATGTAATTTTGCTTAAGGAGAGTGTGTGCTGTTCCCTTTACACCACATCCTGCAAGAAAGAGATCTTTTTTAGCAAATGACTCCTTTTCTTTCCTTTCTCATTGACAAAGAATCTTAAGGGCAACTTTCTCAGTAAATTAGTTTAGACAGCTAGCCCAACTGATACCATTTTGTCATCTATTTAATATTTTTTATGTTGTCATCTATTTAATATTTTTTAAACAGTAATTGAATGCATAAGCATTAAAACTGGACATTGCCTCCAAATTCAGATATTCATTGGTACTGTCAGTAGCAAAATGCAACTGCTTTTGTTTCTGAATGTCTAACAGAATGACTCATTATTGGCAGTGAGGAAAGCCAAATGATCTAATTTGGGTATAGGGATTTCTGTTTGGCTGGAAAGGACTCCTCTCTTACCAGAAGGGAATTATTGTAAAAATCAACGTTACTCTGCAACACTTTCTGACCTTCCTAGGTGACTGAATAATCTCAGTGACCTGCTTTGGCAGCCTAAAATCTGTGTGTGTAATATTCCTAATCTCTTCAACTGCAGCAAACATGCGGGGTAGCATTAAAATCATTAACTCAGCTCATTAAGAGCTAGCTAACGTTACTGCTAGATCATCTTGTGTTGGTTTATAAAGCCGTTCAAAGGTATATTTGCATGTACAGTATTTTAAAAATATCTGGCAGCAGTTGTTACATTTCTCTTTTAATGTAAAGAATTTTCAAAGCTAGCTCAGACTGAATTAATCATTTCAAATGCGTTATCTCTCACCTTCTGCTGTGGCACATTCTGGTCTAATTCTGCTAAAGCGTTTTAGTATAATTTGAAATAATTTCATAGAATTGTCAAAGCAACTGCTTAAGCGCTGATGGTGCTTTGCTGCTCTATGTTTACTTTTAGAATTGTCCTTGTAGATTTGCTGACTACCATAGAAACTTTTGAAACTGATGTTCATCAGATTCTTGTGGATCACTACGCATCATAAACATATGTTTCTGCCTCTGCCTTCTACTGATGTTGATATTTTTATAGGCTAGTAGAGGATTTGGTTTCACTGGTATTGCTAAACAGTCATCATTGTATTTATTTGTAGAAGGGTCTGTTTGTAATCTACGTGCAGCATTTTGTCTGCTTCTGCTTTGTATCACTGGAATATTTCTGACTTCCACTGTGTCATTTATTAATCCAAGTGCTTCAGGTATCATCTCTGCAAACAAGTGCATATTTAGATGAAATGTCAGAATAAGTGGCAAGAAGCAGTGATGATACACCTCATGTAAATGTTTAAAAAAGATTACATTTTAGAAACTAGGCTCTCTGTGCCTGATAGTTATTAAAACTGTAAGCCCTTTAGCTAGCTTTTAGTATCTGGTAAGATATATGAGATCATTTTTACATTGTTTTTTCTAATAATTTTAGCAGTATAAATATTTTGATGCGAGACATGGCTATGTCTTTTGAAATATTTAAAATAATACATTACTCACTAAGCACCTGGGAAATGTCACCCCTTCATCTGTAATTGGAAGCAGTTCAGTTAGCAGGGTAAGCACGGACAGTAGTCAGAAACATGATCTAGTTATACTGATGTTTCCACTTAATAATGCAGAGTCCTTACTCCCACCGAGGTCAAGAAAAATATTGCTGAGACAAGACTGAGAAAGGCTTCTAGGGTTTGGCCCAGCAGTGGTGATGCATTATGAGCCATGGGCACAAATATAGCAAGGGAAGAAGAGCACTTGCTTGCTTTTGGCACTGCCAAAAATAGTTGTTATTCAGGGAGCATTCTGGCATGTATCCCAAGATGGTTACAGCTTGACCTGCAGGATTGAATGGAATAAAAGTGTGTTGTCTCAAGTGTGTCACAGACAATCCAGAATCATGACTTTAAATGCATACGCATTAGTGTTTTATCTAAAATAACTCCTGACTATCTGAGCTCTGGATGGAAAATGCCATTTCCCAGCAGCTCTGGCTGCATCCTCATGCCACAGAGTGTATGATGCAGAATGAATGTCAGTGCTGTGGGTCCTGCTGTCTCTGCAGCTCACTTGATTTTACAAACCACTCTTGACCATTTTTCTGAAGTAAATGAACTAAACAGAAGCATGTAGATGAATATGTATGTCTGTGCTTTGTATTTTGCATGTTTTTAGATCATCTGAATTGCTCCATTTTCTTCTTGTTTTGGGTGATGGGCCATAAAAAGCTGAGGAGTGAACTCCAATGGGCACTGGGCTTATATATGAAATTCCCTGTGGAACAGGGCAAGCTGCTGCTTCTGTATCTGTCAATAACGTGTAGGAAGAAAGGCTGAGTCATCTCAGATGACTTTGTCTGGGGATAGCTGTTGAAAGTCTCCTGTAAGGAGACAAAAAACCAAAACCAAACCAATGAAATTTCATTAGTGCTTCTAAAAACAATAGATAAGACATTATTTATAGAATGTTCTATTATTGCAGTAACTTCTTCAGCCAGCTCTGGACTGGATGTCACGCTAACAGACAGAAATGAGCTCAGCATTGATCTATAAATTAGCAGTTGCCTAGTGACTCATGATCCTGGCACACTTGCTTTATGCAAACAAAAAATAGCACTATGCAGTAATGGATATATGCCAATTTTTTCTTAGGGTCACTGTCCCAGAGCTTACAGCAGTTTTGGACATAATTTTTGACAGGGAGAGTCACTTGAAAATGTCAATGAAAACAGAGAATTGTTCAGAAACTATCAGCTAGGTACCCACAAAGGAATGTTACTGTAAACACACTGCAAGTTACAAAAAAACGCACAAAAAAAATCTGGCCCAAAATATATGAAAATAAGTAATGCAGCATAAAGTAGAATTTGTAGGGTGTATATTACATGGATTAGAAATTGGCTTAAAAGCAGATCTCAAAATGGGAAAAAGTAATTTTCATGATTATTAATCAATTTAATGAAGCTATCTAATCATTTTATTGGCCATCCAAATGGTAACATAGTTCTCTGCTAGTTAAATCTGCAGATGGCGCAAGCTTGTTGAGTAATAAGTAATGAAGTTACACCTACAAAATTATTTGAATCACCTAATTAAATGGTCACAGTCCAGTGATATGCACTTCAATACTGCTAAACACAAGCTGATACACTGGGGCTATATGGGCTACAGCTACACGATGAGCAACCCAATCCTCAAGTGCTCTGACTCAGGAAAGGGATATAGCGACATCATAACAAATTACTTCAGCCTGAGCTCCCGCTGTAGTACCCTAGTTAAATTAATCAGCATGATCTATGGGTTTATTAAGTAGATGAACACAGAGAATAAGAAGAGAAGGGATTTTTCTTTTGCATGCAGCACTGATAAAATGCTCCTGTAATGGTGTGCTCATTTAATGTGCCTTCACTCCAGAGAAGGAGGGCACAAATGTAGCCATGGACTGGAAGCCAAGCCTGATGATGCACTGCTCACAGACCCTTGCTGATGAAGGGGAGGTTGAGACTGAACTGAACAGTAGCATACAGATAGCTATGGAAAACTGCAGCTGATAGCAGAGGGCTTTTGAGTCTGACAGGAAAAGGCGTGACAATATCCAGCCACTGAAATTTTAAATGGAGCAATGCATTGTAATATGCATGTAATATGTTGTCAGCGTTAGTGGGGGTAGTGTTGTGTCAATGCTGAATTCTTCTATACCATTAATCTCAGTGGGATCTGAGTTAGGTTAGAGATCAGCACCTGTGAAACTTCATCCTGACATCTTAATTTACAATCTTGAAAAAGAAGTTGCAAGATTTGCTTTTTATTAATTTCAACTTTATCCTTCCTTGTAATCTATCAGTAATATCCAAACCTATTAAACTTTTTAAATTTTACAATCTGTATTTTTCAATAGGGAAGTAATTTCGTCTCTTATCTGCAGTCCATGTGTACTCCTATAGCTCCATGTATAGCTCCACTGAATCCCATGGAATGATGCTAGTTCTGTGCGTGCTGAAGGCCAGAACTGTTATATGGTCATGTTCTTGCCTGCTATGCACAGGGCATTAAACCCACCCACCAGAGTAGGTGTGGGAGAACCGTTTCAGTCTTGTGAAGCATCCTTATGAATCATCTTTTCCCAGAGCCTGGTTACACTGAGATCAAGACCACTAGTTGCAAAGTGGTAGGGAGAAGCAAACAAAAATATTCAAGAGAGCTCTTAAGCATAAGCTGCAGTCATGATGTAAAATCAGTTACCAGAGGTCTCTAGCAAACGTGAACCTCAAAAAGCACCACAGAAGTAGCGTTGGAATATTTTGCCTAATATCTGGGGCAAAAGAATTGCACTTGAAAGCAGCAGTGAAATGCAGTGAGGAACTTTCACCTGACATTCTTTTCTTGCATTTTTCCATGGTGACAAGCACATCTCTCTGTCTCTGAGGCACAATGGACATTGAACACCTGCCAGACTGGAACAAGTGCAGTCAGCTTTCCTGGATGAAATACTACATTAATTGTTCTGTCTGCATGGATGAAAAATGGCCAAGCCCTATCATCCCAGTCTGAGAGATATGATGAGGAAAGCATCCTAGATCTGATATCAACAAATCTTCCTTAAGCTATTTGAATCATTTGATGAAGAGAGCTGGTAACATAATTCACAGAACAAGGATACTGTAAGACTTACGTATCAAAATACTTTTTTGAGCATGTAATGGACTTTCTACATAACAAGCTTAAGGAAATATTAAAAAAAAACTTTTCTTTCCCTTTTATTTCTTTTTTTAGTCAATCTTTTTTTCCCTATATCACAGAACAAGACTAGCAAGCACCTTGAGAAGTCACCTAATTCACCCCTTTGCTCCAAAGCAGAATGGACTTTTTCCAAACCTTCCCTATGTACTGTTTCTGTAACCTGTTTTTAAAAGCCTCTGGTAATGGAAATTCCAAAACCAAAGACTAATGGAAAATGTTATTCACAATGAGCAAAGAAGGTTAGTGAGAGCAAGAGAAAATAGTGGTATGCTCAATGGTGCTTTGATATTATTTTACCTTTAGATTTTGCTGTGGGAGAGCAAGAACCTGGAAGGTTCAAAGGCTCAGCTGTCAGGAGCTTCCGTCAGGTCTCTGAACTATTTGTACAAGTTTATGTCCCTTTCTGTTGCATAAGGAATACACTTCTTGTTCAAATTCCTGAACTGAAGATTGATAGCAAGAAATGGAATGAGTATGCTTTTGACTTATTATTGTGATAGCAGAGAACAACCCCCCAAATTTATAGTTTTAAACAGGTTAATGTATCAAAAAACCTCCAAAACATAAAGCCATTTTTAAAATTGTCTAAGAGAATCATATTTAGCTGTCACTAGGTTCCCACTGTAAAAAAAAGTTATAACACAGTATAAAGGACTGAAATTTACTGAAAAAATAAAATTAATACTCTAAGTTAATATTTGGAATGAATGAGTTAGCAAAACATCCTAAAGGCTGCTGAACATTCTTATACTTTGGGCAAAAGAAGACTGAGACATTATCAACTTCTATTACTATAAAAAAGTTCTACAAGGCGCTCTGTCTGTGTTACAGTTAATTAAAAAAAAAAGTGAAGAATTCCTAACCAGTTCTGAGAACCGCAATTCATGTATTTCTTTTGAAAAGATGCAGAAAAAATGTGTCTTTAATTCTTCTTCTTGTATCACCATAGGTAAAAATGTTCTAGGGAAAAAAGCTTGTGGAATTGACTGTGGTCTGACAGGTTGAGTTACAGATATTTCCAAAGCCAAGGAGAATTTCAAGAACCCAAGTGACTGAGTCCATCTGAAATGACCCCATCAACAGATGTGCTGGGCCTGTGGAGCCCCTGAGCATCAAGGGTCCTGACAACTGCTTTCAATTGCTCTGGGACAGCTATTATGATTTCAAAAGTGTGGCTGAAAGGCCGCACTCACGTTTCTGGAAAATTATTTTAGAAATGTAATACACCAATCTTTCTAAGCATAATATATAAACTAGATAATAGGGCTCAGGGCACTGTCTTTTCATTTTTGGAGTGGAGAATGTGTCTTTCTCTTTCTCTGATACTTCTATTGGTTCTGTGACATCTGATGTTGAAAATTTCATGTGCACACCATTTCCAGACCTTCATCTTACCACCTCTGTAACCATTTGTAAGAGTCACGCCTGGACCTGGATCTCCTTGCTCTTTTAAACGCAGCTGGAAAAAGAACAGGAAGTACATACCACACACACCCCCAAACAAAACAAACAAAAAAAACCAAACCAAAAAACCTCACAGAGAAAGCAAAAATCACACATAAGGACCACATGGCCCAGTGCCAGTCAACATTCTTTCCCAGAGTGGGGTAGATCATGGGTGTGTGTCTCAATAGAGCATTTCCAGCCAGTACAGGCAAGAACATAATTTCTCCATTAGAAGAAACACAAACACTGGTAGCATCAGATGCTTTTCTTGATGCAGAAAAGAGGACATGTGGCTTCCCAGAATGTTGATTGTAGTACTGCATCATCTTCTTGACCACATGTTGGGCCAGCTGTGATTCAAATTATTTCTTTCACTGAACTGAACTCCTTATAAGAAGCCCACTACAGCAACAGTAGCAAAGGCTGGTTTACTACCTACAGCAACATACACATGTGAGCAGAAAAAGTGCCTTGTGGGATTAAGAAGGAGAGCAGACATAATGAAGACAGCTGATGAGACTTGTTTCTTGGTGTGCTTCCCACAGACCAAATTAATTCCAACAGATGAGTAAAAGATGGAAAGACATGATAATTAGCAGCTTTTTTTATGAACCAGTTCTGTATTTCAGGATCTAATTAGCTTTTTAGATAAGGCTTATGTTGTCTGTGCTTTCAGAGGCAAAGGTGGCCAAGTTTCTGCTTCTCCAGTAAGAGTTATGTTCATGTATTTCCAGTGCTTGAAGAGAACTTCTTCAGATGAATGAATATTTTCTTATATAGTCCATATATATCCTCTAGATGATGAGACCACTCTTTCTCTACTGCTCTGGGGGAGTTACACAGCACAATGGATTCTACAAAGACAGAGAAGGTAAAGGGAGCACAAAGGGTTGAAAGTCATGGATAAGACCATTATACCAGAGTGGTGGAGAACAGTCATGGTTGTGAGACAATAAACAGAGGGAGAAAAGAACAGGAGGAGTCTGGGAGGAACCACAGTAAGAGGAGAAAAGGCAAGACAAGTAGCCAAGATCTAATTTCTTTGCCTACAGTTTATATGTTGAAGGAAGAAAACAGAAAATATTTAATGGAAAACAAGGGTGGAAGGAAAAGAGAAATCTAGAGAAGAATACAAAAAAGAATTTAGCTAGTTAGATTAAGTTGACTATAAGATAATTTCCTGGGAAATATGTGCGAGTAGTTGTTTGTATCACATCTCTGTAAATTTTGGGGAAGAAGATACGTATGATAAATAGTTGTGCTGGAAGAAACTGAGACCTAACACTGTTGTTTGCAGCCCAATGCACTGGATTTACTACTGTGACACATGTACTTTTAAAAATTCAAAGCAATGCTGGCAAGTAATTTCTTCCCAATTTTTATGATGCAATTTGCGATCAATGAAGATGTTTGAAAACAATTAGGAAAACCATGAAGAAGGCTGAAATGCTAGTTCAGGGCCAAACTTGTGCTAAATTTTCGATGAAGTCTTATGTCAAAAGTACTCAGATATTTAAATATAATGGTATGCTAAAATGGTCGCTGAGTCATGACACCAATGAATAAAGCCACAGAGGAAGGGTATGGAACTGTACTGTAATGGTAGTAGCATGTAGTGAATAAAGCCTTAAGGACCATCTTAGTGTGTTTAGAAGACAAGCTCTGAGCCTCCAGACCACAAAAGTAGAGGACAGAGGTTAATTAATTTGTTGCTGTTGCTTGGCTTTGGTACTGGTCAACCACAAGGGATGCATTAAAAAGGCCACCCAACACCCCAAGCAGCTTCTCGCAGTGTGACAGATCTAGGACTGTGCTGCCACAGAGGTAATAAAGACAGGCTCAGGCAGCAGCTTTTCTCTTCCAAAACTAGCTCACATTTCTAGGGAAATACTGAACAAAATAGGCAGAAATAATGAGAAAGATGTTAAATTTGTCAATGATAATGAAACTCTGCATATTGAACTAGCATCAGGTTAGACTGATTCTCTCTTGCCAGGCAGATGTGATTGCTTTTTTAATAGGATTCTAAAATGTAATGGAAAGAGGGAATCAAAAATCTGCCTTGTATTTGATGGAATGTGTGTTTGGAATAGACACCACTCAACACTTCATTCAGGGGGATTTAGGTGGGGGGACTGTCACTGGCAGAGTGGTAACACCTGTATAAGATCTTATACTGAAACTGGCCATTGATCAAGTGAAGGGAAGTCTTTGGCTTTCAAATAAAACAACGAAATCTCAGCTTACTGTTTTGACACATATTACTGGAAGTATTGTGTAGTGCTACCTCAGCCAAATCAGTTACAGAGAGCATGGGAGTATGCACATGAACTGAGCTTCTGCTGCAGGGGAAGGAATGGCCATGCTGATTTTCCTAACCAGATACGTTGTTAGAGGAAACATCAAACACAGTCCACACTGTCTTGATCTGCTCCACTTCAGGTTATGGCAAAATTAATCTGCCTGCATGACGTGACCCTGAGGATTATTTATGAGATTATGGTGTGAAAGACAAATCAGAAATTGGTCATGTGTGAACGGGGAAACAGCGAACAGTGTGCAACATGCTCCTAAATTTTAGTTCAATGGTTAAAAAATTCACTGCTCACTGACTGCAGTGAGGTTTGTCACTGGCAGGACTCTTGACAAAACCAATTTCTTCTTTCTGTCCCTTTCTAATGCCTCTAGACTTTCAGTAATCAAAGGAGATATCAGAGGTCCAAATTGGGTGGAAGCCAGGCAGAAAGCAACAGCTTCTTTTAGCATTAGTTTACACACTGTTCTTAGTCTCTAGTCTTCTGGGGTTGGAGCTGGATTCAAATGATGGTTATGTGGGTTAGGTGCTGTTACACCTCTGCCTACTGTTTCAGCAGAAGAGGAAGAGATTGGTGAAACTTCTGTTAAGACAGCTGTAACAAATCCAGGCAGCCTCTCCAGCTGTTGGGACCAGCGTGCAAATCTGCAAACCCTGCTCTCCAGCCTCTCCCACAGGTTCAAAGTATCACTAGACAGAATCAGTGAGAGGTGATCTTCACCCTTTTGTGCAAAAGGAGTTCCGTCACTCACCATGCCACCAGAGAAGGATGAATGCAGTGAGGGTCAACTTAGCAAACGTGGAGCTGCTTCCTGCATGCCTGGGTTTAGTGTTCATGTGATGTGCATCCTCACTTGCTGTACGTGTTCGATGTGGTGTCTCTACACAGGACGCAGTCCAGCCATGACATGTCGTTCCTTACTGTGCAGGAGCAATGGCTGCAGCAAATCCAGAGGTGTATTTCCATTGCTGGAAAGCAATGTCTGAGGCAGGCTGATGCCACCATGCTCCCTAAAGGGCAGAATCTCCAAAACCAGAGGACACAAATGGCTAAAACTATCTCTGTCACAGTAAAATGCTGGAGCGTAGATTTAGAATCATAGAATCATAGAATTATAGAATGGTAAGGGTTGGAAGGGACCTGAAAGATCATCTAGTTCCAACCCCCTGACATGAGCAGGGACATCTTCCACTAGGCCAGGTTGCTCCGAGCTCCATCCAGCCTGGCCTTGAACACTGCCAGGGAGGGGGCATCCACAGCTTCTTTAGGCAACCTGTGCCAGTGTTTCACCACCCTCATGGTGAAGAATTTCTTCCTAATATCTCATCTAATTCTGCCCTCTTTTGGATTTAGTACTGTGAGAAGAATTAGCAAGCTGGGCATGAGGGAGGGAAATGGGGAGGAGGCTTAGTGAGCTGAGGGGCAGGAGAGTGGGAAATGATGGCTGAAAAGAGGGAGCCTGGAGGTTTAGTGTTCAATGGATGGATTCTCCCAGTAGTGTTCAGGGAGGATGTGCTGGATATGTGTTGCTCGTCATACTCATAAATGGTGTGGAAAATGGAGAACAGTGCTGTGACAAGGATTACAAATGATGTGGAATTAGTCAGGTTAGAAAAAAACAAAAGCTGTCTGCAAACAGTTGCAAAAGGGACCTTATAAAATTTGAGCAATTGGATGGTGAAACAGTAGATGAAACTCTATGGCAATAACTGCAAACTGCTATACATGAGGCGAAAGAGCCGTGACTACAGTTGTGCACTGATGAGCTCTAAATTCCCTATCTCAGGAAAAAAGATCTCAGAGGCATTGTGGATAATTCAATGAAAATATCAGTTCCATCTTTGTGAGCAATGAAGAAAGCAGACAAAAAGTTAGAAACCATTACCAGCAAAGAGACAGCAAAATATCACACTGCAGCAGCCAATCCCCAGTGTACCCACACCTTACATCACACAAACAGTTTGGCCTGTTCTCAGTTCCTTCTTCACAAATCTTATTTAAAATATAGCTAGAAAATGCTCAGGGAAGAGTACTTCACATGACCAGCAGTACACAATAATTTCCATATGAGGAGAGCCTGAATAGAAGTGCTCACCTTGGAAAGCAGATAACTAAACTGCAGAGGTATATAAAATATATATTACACATATATTTATATATAAAAATTTATAAAGTACGCCACACAAGCAGCATGAAGATGTAAACAGGGAACAATAACCATTATTTCTTACTACACAAGCACATCATGAAATTGTCAAGCAGGTTCAGAACAAATAAAAGGAAGTATTTCTTCAAGCAGCCTGTAATTAAATTGTGGAACTTGTTGCTACAGGATGTCATGGAAGCTGAAAGCATAAATGAATTAAAAATGTGGTTAGACAAACTTACAGATATACCTCCATCAAAGGTTGTTTAAACAGGAGGATGTGGTTTCAATATCTGACTTGGGAAATATTTCAGCGAAGATGGCAGGAATCTGCAAGGATACACTGAGGAAGCAGGGCAGACGATTTTCACTGCCTGCGAAAGGGAGTAGTTTTCACTCCTGTTAATCCTCTCTGCGTGTTTTCTCTAATCAGCTGCAACTGGATCCTCTCAGAGACAGGATCCTAAGCGATCCTTTGGTTTGACCCATTATGGCTCTTTATAATTCTCACATTATTTCCTATCCCCGTTCCCTTTATCCGTCTTCAGTTTTTATAACCAAGCAATTGGATTAGCCAAGACTCTCAGTAGCACAGTTCCTGGCTCACCAGACTTTCCAACCCTTTTTGACTCCTGGGAGTGTTGAACAGTTTAGCCATGTCTTGTCTTAATGCTCAGCACCTGGCAAAATGGGGAGGATTTTTAATTAGCTTCTGAGTACATGAGCCTTAGAGTTTGTTTTCTTTGATGCATCCTGGAAAAGTTTTTGAAGACACTGCTAGGCAAGTGTGGGCAGTTGTCTGAGGCACAAGGCAGACTGGAGTTACAGTTCTAATTACTAGTGTTGTGCTCCTGAAATGACTGTGACAGTAGTTAGTGAGTTGAGCTAGGCTGAAAAAATCTGTGTTAGAGCTACTCTTCATGAATGAATTTCCATTATCTAAAAGAGCACTTAAAGGCACAATTATAAAATGTGTAAATGATCCAGCTCTGGAATAGGATGCAAATGCCAACTCAGGAGGAAAAAAAGAGCAACCAGGAAATGGAATCTGGAAATTAATTTTAAAAAATGACCTGTTTCTTGCAAGCTGATACATCTGTGAATTGCTCAAATTCTGATTCTCAATGGGAGGTAGAAAAGTTAGTGGGTACAGAGAAAAGCAGAGATTAGTGAACAGCAACACGAAAATGAAATGACAGTTGCATACTGAAATGGAAATGGGGATGGTGAATTTGATCTGCACATGCAGAGGCATTACGTCATGAAGTCTTTTTTGATATAACCACAGTAAAAGCACGTCTAGGACACTGCAGATTGTTTCAGAAGTCTGTTAATAACAAAAACAGAACAAATTACACAAAGGTTAAAACCTGCAGCAAAGTCAAAATAGGGAGTGATTTTTGGGAAGCTATGAATACTTCAGCAAACACCAGGGAGTGGGAAAAATTGTTTAAGCTAAAGTACACTGTTGGCACAAGAACAAATGGTTGTAAACTGGCCATGAATAAATTCAGGCTGAAAATTAGAAGAATTTGTCTCTCCCTAAAAGGACTGAATTTTTGGAACAGCTTTCCAGTAGAAACAAGAGGGACAGAACACTCTACCTTATTTTAAAATGACAATGAACAGTTTATGTGATACTGTTGCCTGAAATAGAAAAGGACTGTGCCTGGCAAGCCAGAAAGTCTCTTACATTTTTGTATTTTAAGCAATTCTGTATTATAAGATGAAGGTAGATTTGAGAACATAAACATTTGAAGGGCAGAAGGAGAAGTACTTTCTTCAGAAACGTCCTAAGAGTGAAGTGGTTACACAATATTTACTCAAAGGAACTCATGGATGACTCATCATTTGGGTTGTCTAAAATTAGACTGAATAAAGCAATAATCCATGTACTTTCATGATGTGCTCTGCAGTGGCCAGTGTAAGGAAGAAGACAATCTTAACTGGTCCGTCTTCATAAAGGGTCATATTACAAGGCCTTGAAGGTTCAAACCCTGGAGCCAACTGACAAAGATATGGTAGACAGGGAGATGGATTCTCTTTGGTAGCTGCTGAAAAGGAAGAAATAGTGATCAAAATTCATGGCTGTTGGGCTGGGGACTCCTACCTGCTCTCCTCAGCTTGCAGGCAAGTGGTTCCAGGTTTCCATGTTGTTGTTGGAGCAGGGTCTGTATCCTAGAGAAAAGCCCGCAGGGAGGCATACATTTCAGGAGGAGCTTCAGGACCAATGTTTCCTGCTACTTTCATGAAAATATGACAAAAGAACCTCAGATTCTGAGACCAGGTGGCTTCAGGAAAGTTCACATAACTAAAGCACTAATCATGGTAATCGGTACTTAAAAGATCAGACCTCAGGCCAGTGCAGACTACAAAATTAGCTTCTAATTTTAGTTTTGTCTTTAAACAGCTTACTTTTTCTCTCTGAAGATTACTTCTTTTGAATATTAATCTGCAATCTAATACTGTGTTTCACTTTGGGAAAGTATGACATTGGAAACACTCAATGATCCCGTCTCCTCTTTCTCAGGCACATAGGAGGGTCTTCTGTCATCTGAATCACAAGCATAGCAATGGGTTTTCCGTTTAGAGCCTCTGGAAGATTGTTTTTCAGATCAATGGTTAGAGTAGTGTTACGGAGACTGGAACATGAAAGATAAAGTATGGTGCAAGAATAGGTCAAAATAATTTTCTCTTACAAGAACAGTCACTGGTGCACAGCTTTAGTGCATCTTGGAAATAATAGACTGGATCCTTTATAGCACGTCACTGTGGCACTAGGCGCAACGCATGCTTTAGCGAGTGCCATAGTTGCACCAACAGGTAATGGCTTCACAGTGGTGTTTTTAGTGAACTAGAACAGATTTTTAACAGAGGATGTAGGTACAAATTCTAACTTCATTGACTGTCTGTTTTAATGGAAACTAAGCCATAGCAAAAGCAGATCTATTTGGGAAAATAGTCCCTCTGAATGAGTTTTCTGATTTTAATTCAAACTAAAGTTTTTATTATTTACATTTTAAGACATGTTGCCATGCATATCAGTAGAAGGTCATTTCATTGTCCTCAGAGAGATCTCTTAATCTACCCCCTTGACATTTGCATTCCTTGATTAAATAAATGTGCACGGGGAGCATTTAGTATCTGACCATGCCTACTTACACAATAGATGTCAAGCAGTTACCCTTTATTCTTAATATACAATCAAATTGCTAAAAGCGTTGAAATTCTGGGCTTTGTCCAAGACCAACAGATGAATAATTAAAGTAAAAAGACTTCAAGTTCTCACATTTCTTTTTCATGAACTCACTTGATGTAACTTTCAATACTGAAAATACCAGAGCTGGACAAAACCCTGTTGGCAATACTTTCCACTAAAAATACAGGTTCAGAATCATGAATTATCTCCTACTGATTCTGCTGAACTGCTTCAGCTGGGAAATGGAAATGCAGATCCAGAATCCAAAACACTGTTTTGAGGTAATGTCATTTAAAACATTTAACTTCCATCGAAATTATCATATGAACCATAACTATTTCAAACTTATTTTATACAAAATTCAGAACATTTAAAGGTGGAGAAAAAAAACCCCCATGTGTCCACCATTAATGAGCACAAAGGCAATTAAGCTAGTAGCTTAATACAACTCCAGGTAGGAGATGCTAAGAAATTTCTGAGAAGTCAGAAAAAACAGTGTCATGAATGATTCCTCCCTGCTTCCACAAGGCAAACCTCAAGCAGCCCCTTCACAGCTTTTAGTTTTCAACTCTATATTGAATCATGTAGTGACTAATTATGTGTTCATCTCATTTTGATTTCACAACCCTAGCTGGAGAATCAGAGTTGCCAAGATTCCCCCTTTTTCAGAAGCCTCTTTAGGAATGTCACAAGAAGTGTGTATATGACACAGAGGAATCAACCGTGTCTTCCAGGTTAATTTTCAGAATGGTCTTGTGAAACCTGTTCTACTAACAGCTGAACAGAGACACTGCTGACCTGAAATGCTTTCTGTTGACATCACAATCCTCCTTCCATTTGGAGTTAGCCTTTCTCACTATGTCCTGGGAGCCCAGTTATCTCACTTTTTTTCCCCGCTATCTCCAGTTTGCTTTGTTGATTGAGGTCCTAGAGCTTATAAAGATTCTGCTGCCCAGGGTATATGACGGGATTATGGGAACATGCGGTCTTCCCACCACTTGAAGGCAGGGCGATCCTCAGGAAGGGCTGAAAGACTTCTAAGTGTAAAGCACAGAAAATATCCAACTCATTTCACTTGCTTGAATTTTTCTCACCAAATCCCCAAGCTGTGTGAAGGGCAAAAGCTCCTTTCCTCTTACAGTGTCTTTCAGTGGCTCTTATCTATTTCTGTTTTCTTATCTAATTCTCTACCATGTTCAGCTGTAATGAGCTGATAAGAATTCAGATAGGGAAATTACAATGAATGGGACATTGTTTCTTCCTTCTTGGGCACAACAAGGACAGATTCTTTGTGCCTTACTCTGGAAAACCCTCCCTATAATTTTGCTTGTGAGTAGCAAAACCTGCTTTGTTGTCAGAGAGATGAGTCGTAACCTGTAATTCGATGTTTATAAACATACTGTTGATGGCCAAAGCTGTATGTTGGCCATCCGTGAATCAATCACTGCCTCTGAACTTTCCAAGGCAGTGATTCATCGCAGGGTTTTGAGGAAGGTAACGTTTTCTTCACAATCCAGCAGAGGGCCCTGGATCTGATTTCACTTTTTTTTGGCAGAAGATGACTTTAATTATACAGATGGGTTGTTCACAGGAAACCAGCAGAGCCCTATTTTCAGTTCCAGTTTTGATTTTTGTAAAAGTTAAGTTACATTAAGAAAAGAACATGTCACAAATTATAAAAACAAGTAATCAGATTTATTTACTTATCTACCCACTCCACGGCAAAATGCAGAGAATAAAAATTATGATTTTAGGTGTTATTTATATCAGGGATTAATCCTGCCTGGTTTTTCTTTTTGAGCACTGACATCAGCTAGAGTTTGGGGAATGTAGGCTTGTGTTCGTTGCAAACATTTAATTCACAAAATAAACCCACAGATGAATAGAGCTGGTACAAATTTGCAGGTTGTTCTCTCCAATTTGAATAATGCGATATACAGAATGCACTACAAAGTGATTTTGAAATGTAAAGCAATAATGTTCCCTTTGAAGTACTGGTATCAAGTGCTAAATGATATATCAATTAAATGCAAAAACGAATCCCAACCCTGCAAATATTACACAAAACCAGCTTCTTTGAAGTCAACGGGACTAATTACAAATATAAAATAGAGCCTGGTTCTACAGCACTTCTGTTAACTGGAGTTTAATTTCATGAATTTATTAAAAAATAGATTAAAGGTCTCAGAACAACTGTGGCTTGGCTTCACACTGGCAAAATGCAATCCCTGCCTGACTCAGCCATCTGTGGGTCTCTAGCACCCAAACACTTCAGAATTGTGTTTAACTTTGCACTGCAGAGCATTACAGTTCTCACATCATAGGTGAAGTGTGTGGGCACCGACTGGCAAAGGGTTAAATTCAGTATCACAGCCCAGCTATTTAGTATGGTAACACCTGACCTCTAGGCAGGTAGACCCAGGTCAAAAGGGTGACTAGACACATCTGTTATTTGCTGTCTATTTTGAGGCAGCGCAGCCGTGCTTAGGGTTGACTGGGTATAAGACAGCTAATGAACGGCCTTTTCTTCTTGTAAGAAATATTTAAATGAATAGTTAAAATTAGGGAGTTATGAGCCTCATTTTGATTTATGGATTGGTCCCAGTGGCTGCTGGAAAGATGTTCTTGGTTCTCATTTGTATAGAAAACAAGAAAATGAGGTCTGTGCCATAAAAAATGGAAGAAAAGACAAATATGTTGCTCATTAAGGGAATGTAAGTCCCAGCTACCAAGGTTACCCTGAGGTAGCTATTGCAATGTTCAGTTTTATCGTATGCAGACTTATCTGCCCTCAAATCTCTTACACTAAACTTGATTTCTCAAGTTAGGTATTAGCACCATATCTTTAGATGAAGCAATGGCAGACACATAGATACCCTCATAGCAACTACTAGAAGCACTGTTGGTTACCTCCAAGTGACAATTGCTTGGAGGTATCTCTAGGCACAAAGCACTGTGTCTGTCAAGAATGTGTTCCTTTTCACTGCAGTTTTGTCAATATTTGCATATTGCAGCAATTCTGGGTGTCAGGGATGGTGGATGTACCTCTCAGTTACACTAAAAGGTGTAATCTCTTGTGTGTTTCAGAAGTGATTGCAGGTCTTATCTCCACAGGCTGATTCTCTGATACCTTCTGTGCCATGCCAAATCCTAAATGAAAGCATATCAGGTAATTTCTGTTTCCTCAAGCATGCAAGCTGTAATCTTAGCATCTATGCGTTTCCAGAGACGTGCAAACAGTATGTAATCAACACTCAGAGTGTGATAAATGCATGTACTATATCAGCGTAAATCAGGGCTCAAATGCTAACCTCTAATGGACTTGCTGTGGAGCTGTGTAAGTGCACAGAGTACTCTGTGCACAAATACCTCCTGATGTAATGCAAGGGAATGAGAATTCATAAATAAAACTCTTTCTGCTTCTCTGGCAGCTGGCTGTACCTTTTGGGTACCAACCAAGCTATCCTATGACGGAAGTAATTCTGGTTAGAGCTTTGTCTCACTTTCTTCAGCTTCTCCCAAAAGCAAACCTGTGGATATTTTTATTCTAGTTATTTTTGTTTTACTTTTGCTGTTTTACTAGTATCAACACCATTGTCCATATAAACTTCTGGCCACTTTATGATCTGTTCAGAGCTCACATAGACTGTCTTGTCTGACACTTTCTTTTCAGCTGGATCATTAACAGTGAAGTTAAATAGCAACAGACGCATTGGTGTCAGTCTGAACATTTTTCCGAGTGATGACTGGCCTCTGAAACTGCTCTGCCAGGGCTTGAAGAAGGAAGTCCTGTTCCATGCAGCTGGGAATCTCTGACAGGACAAATTCTAATGCTTCTTCTTTTAATAACCCTGGGCTGGGCTCCCAGGATGAGCACTGTAAAAAGAGAAAAAGATTACTGTTCTGAGGATGCTCATGAACACCACTTGCAATAGCACGCAGAGATCCTGCTGCTGCATGAAGGAGGTATTTGCAAATAATATCACCAGCTAAGACCATGGATTCAGACACAGACTTCTGCTCCACTGTCCTCCAGGACAGAGAGTCATTTCCATAGACACATATTCTGGAGGTGAATGCAGAGCCTTTCAGACATAGCACTTGGATGGCAATTCAGCTACCAAGCACTGCTGCAACTAGGCCACTACTGCACGTATCTTGCGCATGCAGAGCTCCCACCTACTCACCTGTCTACTCTGCTCAGCTCTCCTTCTCTACAAAGAGGTTGAAGCTGGGAAGAAGAGGGAGACAGGCTGTGCTCATCAGAGGCCCGGTAGGTTTTCTTCTTTCTGACACCTGATACCAGCACATCCCATGGCTTTGCTTGCTCACATGGTCAGCAGTTTTGCCATTTAAGCTCCTGTCACTGGATTTCAATGTAAAACTCTCTTTTCAGAGAAACAGAGGTAATCCTCACTGCTTCTAGAGCGGCTGCTGATGTGGAGGGGATGAAGGACAGAGCAGTCAATCAGGCTTACCCAGGGAAGGCACCACCTTTAATCACATTTCATTACAACTGGAAGGCTAGAGATGCTGAAAGCTCTTGCATGATGTGGGAATTAAAGGGCCAGGCAGGGCCTTTATATACTGCTGTAGTACGGCTATAGCCAGGCAGACCTCAGAGCAATGAACTGTCTCCTAAAGACCATGGCTGTGAGCTTTGAAAGTGACGTAAGGTTAAATTACACGACATGCAGTAAAAATGCTACAGTTTACACTCTGGTATTTTTGAAATTGCACTTACTAGAGGCCCCAGTTGAACCAATCTCCCAATTTTACAGCATATGGTAAGAGATAGACCTCTCCAGGAGATCATTTCCAGAGCTGCAGTTTTAGACTGAGTACCTGTCTCATCTCTGCAGTCATTCATTACAAAGGAGAGCACACCCTACACAGCTTTTTTGTTTGTTGGGAAGGCTGTTATTACACCCGTACTCAGACTTCTGTTGTTCCTGGGCTTAACCAGTTTTGCTGTTGCTTTCCTGGCACTGGGATGCTTGTGCTTTCAGTAGCAAAGCTGGATCTAAGACCCACTGGCTGATGCAGAAACTTACTCCAGGTTACACAGCAGTGCTGGGATAGGAGCCTGTATGGTGGGTCCCAGGAGTGCTGTGGGGGAAGTGGGGAGGTGGTTGATGCCTTGAAGCTCTGCAGGAGGTGGGGTAACTGTTTCCAGACAAGCCTGAAGCATTGGCCTTGGTCGTTGTAGCAGTGGGAGTAGTAGATGAAAAGGACCTTGGAGAGGCTGCCTCACCTTGTGGAGGTGGAGAGGGAAAAGGTATGAAGACCAAAGGTCCAAGGGGCTCCCTCAGAAGGACCACTGTGCAAGAAGTGCTTAGTGGACTGAAAGATGATGGTTAAGCCACCACCACGGGTCAGCGTTTCTTTCAGACTGTTTGCCTCTCTGTAGTGACAGTTTTGAGTAGTTTGACTTGCCCAGGAGGAGTCATTACTCTCACCAGGAATCCAGCCTTGCCTTGGGAATCCCAGTAGGCCTCTGCCTCGTAGGGCAGGTGTGAGCCTGATTTACCCCACAGCATGGCTCCTGGGGTTTCTACCCGTCTGTGTCCAAATGAGATCTGATTGCATGCTGTAGAAGGAAACCCATGCACACTGGCCAGGCCACTGCTGTCATACACTTGCAGAGGTTTGCCTGTTTGGGGATGAGGGTGTGAGACATGTGGAAACCAGGTGATCTGCAGTGCAGATGTGGTAAGCTGAAAAACCAGATCACAGCTGCTACAGTGCTGGAGTCTTTGCCATGGGGTAGGCGGAGGTTGTTTTACTTGTCTTTGTTTTCCCAGTTATGTCAGAAGCCTCTTTTCTCTTTTTTTTTGCTTTGCTTTTTCCTATTGCAATTCATTTATTCTAAAACTTCAAGAATAAATCCTCGAGGAAGAGGAGGTGTTTTTTTTTCTGTTGCTGAATCAGTTGATATACCCTGCCTGGTCCTATGCTCTTTGCCAGCAATGTTACATCTGAGACCAGAAATCCCCTTGAGGTTCAAAGTCACTTTGGCCCCGCAGCATACATCAGCTCCAGAGCACAAAGGGCTATAATGGAAAGAGAAGCAATTTGTGTGTATATGTTTTCAGACTTCATACATTCAGAGACTTATAATGCCCAAAGGGAAGAGCGAGAGAATTAAATACCAATGAGCAGAGATGCATGAGCCCTGCTCAAGTCAGTTTTCAACACAATACAGTGCAAACTACCTGGAGCTTTTGTAAATTCTTTGAAAACAGAAAGAAATCATCCTTGTTCCTTTGTGCTGAGTATTACTTAAACTCACGCCTCTCTTAAGCACATATTTGATTAAATCTTCATCCAGCCTGATCTTCCTGTGGGCATCCTAAAAAAGTCTGTAAAGTCTCTAGTGACTTAACCTTATACGCGACAGCCCAGATTGTCCCAAGGTCAAAGTTTTCTGTACAAGCTTGCAAAATGGATCGATCAAGCTTTCTGAGTATCTGTCCTGTTGTTCTTGTTTGGTTTTGTTTTCATCAGACTAAAGCTTTGCTATCAGAAATGTGTGTACCACACCTGTGACAGTCAGTGGGAGCCCAAGATTTGTACCCAAGGTTTGAAAGTGGACCTCTAGTTTCCCACCTGATACTACGTGGTGATGAGCAGGGCTGATTGTATTGCATGAGACTGTTCCAGGTCACCTGGGGACTGCACAGGAACTGGAGAAATAAAGCCCTGGGTTGCACTACAATTGAGATCCCTGAAGCGAAAAACACTTTTTTCCTTTATTTATGTACTTATCCCTGCTTGTCCCCATTTCTCTTCAATAAGCGGAGCACACAGTCTCAGATTTCCTCTAAGTCTTTTACTAGAGTAACACTGTCTGTGTTCATGCCAGCAGTCCTCAGACCGTGATAACCTTTTTGATCTGTAGAAATGAATCATTCCTAGTGTGTGTGCACACATTCTGATGATGCTGCATTATCGGAAGACCTTTGTGATCACATATTGCTCACGCAGCAAAACTGTCAGGGGCTTGGTGCTCTTGCTGGCTTTCTGCCGAGCCCTCCAGTCCATTACAAACCCGCACAAATAGTATCATAGGGCCACCCCCGAGAGTGATGGACACAAAAGAAAACCAGAGAGTCTGAACAAGGACATTAAGCTCTGTGGGAAGACATATTTTTGAAAACATACTGTATGTCATTAACATCATTAATAGTAACTTTGAAGTCACCAGGATCTTGCCAGAATCAGAATCAGACAACATACTCTGCATGATGTGGTATATATGAAAGGGGGAAGTACAAATTTGATAAATTTATCTCTATTGCTCATAAGGTGAGCTTAGGTGTGGGCTTTGGCAATACAAACATGATGACTAAAATTGTATGCTACTGAACTGCAGCAAACACTGTCCTATCTTGACATAAACAAATAAAGAAAATCCAATGAGCCTGTGCATATAAGACAGCTTGAGCACACCGGAGGGCATATTATCACCATTGTTCCATGAAGATGTCAGACAATGATTACTTAATAAATGTTTTATGTGTGAGTTACAGGAGAATCACGGCATTCGCAACACAGGATTGTGCAGAGCTGCATGGTTCAGGCAGCTTTTTCCTCAACCCAAAAGCCTGAAGCTGGTATCAAAGATACATTTTCTGTCTATTGCAGTTGTCTTTGGAGTAGGGATTACCTGGAAGTAACTCTCACGTAAAAGTTGAATTTGATAGACTATGTTGTCTCACACTTACTTCTGTAATTGTTTTAACAAAGCAGTGGCTCAACAGGAGGTTCCCTGGTAGTCGTCACCCTCTGGCTAGCCATATTTCAGCCAAGTGGTTTGGAGTAGTTTTCTTCTTCTAGCTCAGAACTTCTATGCTGTGTTAAAGCATAGGTTTCCCTGAAAGTAAAATGACCTATATAATAATTGCTGATCTTGAAATAGGGTGCAAAGCACAGAAAAGAGAGAAGTGGGTTTGATTTTCAGTAATTTTCAGTCATTGTTTTTCAGTAATGAATCACCCTAGGGAGCTCAAAACAAGAAAGAAGTTATTGGTGGTTAGGTCCACGCTGTCTGTTGAGATCTGCTTCAAGTACTAACTCACCAACCTATACCAGGAGTTGTCAAGCATGGCTACCAGGGCAGGCAGAGCCTCATGAGTCCATGGGACCTTACGCGTACAGGTGCAGTTGATGATCGTATGTTATGAATCATGTCAGCAGAAGCTGTCTCATGAGACATCAGAGCTTACAGCGCAGACAGAAGAGAGTACACTTGGTTTGTAGCTACTTCTGAAGTTTTTTTCATGACAATATAGAAACAGTGATGTGATTTCCCTTTTTAAAGCCCAGTCTTGCTGGTCTTAGCCTACAGTGTCTCCACAATAGAACTGCACCATGCAACGCCAACCAGAACAACATTTTATTCTTTAAAATCACTCTGGCTACTTATAGCTTGAGGCAGTGGAGTTTATCGGAGTTCACAGCAGTCACTTCATTTCCAGTGTGATTTGGCCAGTCTTCAGCATTTTGCTCACACTGGCACCTTTAGCTGCAGACCTCCAAAAGGACATCCCTGCCCCTGGTCCACCCCACCACGCTGAGGAGCTCATCTGTGAAGAGCCCAGGCGAGCTGGCACCAAACAGCACGGACTCACACAGCAGCAGGACAGCTCCCAAAAATAGAGCCTGAACTGGAGTGACGAGAAGGGTGGTGATTCCCTGGGAAGGTAACACAAATGGAAACGCTGGAGGCTACTTCTGAGGCTCTTCATCTTGCATTGTGGGCTTATCCTGAACTTCCTCCCCCCTTGCATGGAGAGACTAGAAACACGAAGTTTTAAAACCCAAGCACAAGCATGCTGGAGCTGGAGAGGGTCTGAAGCGTGCTGAGGGATGCTGTGACACAAAGATCAGAGCAGGAGATTTGTTGCTGCAACAGGCCAAGAGCCAGGTGGGGGTGAAGTCTTCTGGCTGGGGCAGTTACTCTCCACTTTGTAGCTTCTCCGCGTCACAAGAGAGAGGTCCTTCTGCAAGACAGTAGTTTCCTTACTTTAACCTGTCAGTGCCAGGGCTCCATGCAATGCAGGAACGGTCTCATACCATTTACCTGACTCTGTTTCCTTGTCTGCTAAAGGATGGCAAGGATACTCGTTGCTAGTGCACCTGGGAAGCGTCACAGATCCTGCCCTGTACTTTCACCTTTGCTGTTTAAAGAGGGCTTATAAGAAAGATGAGGACTAACTTTTTAGCAGGGCCTGTTGGCGATAGGACAAGGGGTAATGGTTTTAAACTAAAAGAGGGTAGATTTAGACTGGATGTAAGGAAGAAATTTTTTGTGATGAAGGTGGTGAAACCCTGGCACAGGTTGCCTGTAGAGGTTGTCGATACCCCATCCCTGGAAACACTGAAGGTCAGGCTGGATGGGGCTCTGAGCAGCCTGGTCTACTGGAAGATGTCCCCACTCACTGCAGGGGGGTTGGACTAGATGGCCTTTAAAGGTCACTTCCGACCCAAATTGTGATTCTATGATTCGATATCTCATGCCACTGCTGCTCTCGCTAACGGCAAGGATCCCTGACAGTTCACACCGCCTCTGTAAGCATGCGTGACTTCCGTGAGACAGTAAGCAAGCAAGCACAGTGGCACATCAAAAAAAAAAGGAAAGGGAAAAAAAAAAATGAAGGCACACAGACACCTGCTGTGAGTTTATTTTGACAAGTGTCACTTAGATGCAATAAGCTGTGATCAGCTCTCCGGCGTGGCTGCAAACAGAAAGGAGCCAACTGGGTAAAGAACCCCGGGTACCGGGGAGCGGCATGCAGCTTCTCCCCTCTGGGCTGGGGGGCGCGGAGGGGGGTCTGCAGCCGAGGGGGTGCGCCCTGCGGGGAGGGGTGGTCCTGCAGCCGAGGGGGGTGCACGCTGCGGG
>Ga0065711_1002103_pt1 | contig 36561 bp, 25 predicted proteins | sample Hoacrofraction12_FD_59098 | JGI IMG/M metagenome (GOLD analysis project Ga0065711, IMG submission 59098) | Hoatzin crop microbial communities from Cojedes, Venezuela - Epithelial fraction 12 v2 (version 2) | ecosystem: Host-associated > Birds > Digestive system > Esophagus > Crop | place... | reverse complement strand
TTTTTTTTTTTTTTTTTTTTTTTTTTTTTGAGTCGTCATGCTGCAGCAAATTTTGCACAATATGTATATTGACCCTGAGCTCCTGGCAGAGCTGAATGAAGAGCAAAAGCAGATCTTGTTTTACAAAATGAGAGAAGAGCAGTTGAGGCGCTGGAAGGAGAGGGAAGAAAAAGCACGAATGGAGGAGGCCGTGCTGAGAAAGACAGCGAGGTGCAAACAGAGTAAGATTTGTGACCTCTTTCTATACTTAAGAGCTGGGGATGGTGGGCATGCAACTGGCTATGGTGCAGCATGCATCTGGAAGAGATTACAAGGAAGGATGCCAACTGTTCCCATAGGCAAAATCATAGTTTGGGGCAGCAAAAGCGTGATGTTCCTGCTTCTTGTCTCTCAAGGCTGTTTCTTTCTCCAGGATGATAGTTTGGGAGTAAGGGGAATTGTTTTGAAGTGCCTCTTTCAGTTAGGAGTCACTGCTCCTGTTCTCTCAGTGACAACAGATGTACCATGACCAAGTTTCCCCTCCACTCCTAAGGCTTTTTTCTTCACTTACCATCCCCACCCCTACCCTTCAGTCAGGCAAAAGGCAATTTTGTCTGTGCTGTTGAGGTTTCTTGACTTGGCAAAAAATGTTTCCAAGTGGCTGGAGTAGGAGATAAATTGATGAATATGAGCTTGTTATGAAGGGCTGTTTGTGAATAAGATGTGATGTCAGAACTGCCGTACCATATGAGACTAAATTTCCAGTTGTACTAGTAAACACTCTCCAAAAGGTTATGTCTAGGGAACAGGATAATAGTGGGGTGAGCATGTAAAAAAACCCAACAACTAAAACAGGAAAAAAACAGAAATGTGTTTTCATGCAATGAGTAGTTAAACTATAGAGCTCTGTCCACAGGCTGTTATGGATGCTAAATGTGTGTGTTGGCTTAAAAAGCAATTAAGCAAAATCATGGAAGAAGACATCAACAAAGAACTTTTCCAAGTGTCTGGTCTTGGGCCCAAGGGATTTCGAATAAACAGAAACACTTATTTCCTTGCTCTCTTCCCTGAACACAAGTGGCTTCCAACTCTTTCCACATTCGCAGGATGAAGTTCTTCGGCTGATGCAAGATGGAAAAGTAGTTGCAATGATTCCTCACTCAGCAAGGAAATGTCACAGAGATATGTCAAACACTCCTTTCCTTGTGAAATGCCAAAGATCTTGTCCTATCTTTAAATCTATTAGAACCTGAATATTAAAAATTTCTAATTATTTTGGGTAGCTGATTTTGAGGAAGCCCTCTAATACTTATGTCACTCTGCAGTCAGTGTTTAAAGTCTTGCTCATCTTAACACACCCGTGGCAGAAAACTTTGCTTGGATCACCTCAATATGAATAGATTATTGGATTAAATTGTCAGACTTAAAATGTTTAGAGCCTCTGAACCCTACAAAGTGCCCATTAGATAGTTAACAATTCAAAGACTATTATTAAAGAAACATGTTTCAAAGCAAAACTAGTTTCCAAGACTCACTTGAAGCAAAGGCCTTTGAGATGACTAAACTAAGTTACAGCTGTAGCCTTAAAATAAAGGGGGAACTTTAAGAACACCCTTATCAGCAGTAATAGGAGTTTAAAATGTCCCCTCACAGATGGCAAGGTGAACACTGGAAAACCTTATTCTGTTTATTTTCTGTTTTCTTCATGTTAGTGTTCTTACTATGAATGATGCCCTCCTAAGAGGGATGGCATCAAAATATCTTCTTTCATACAGCACAAGTACCTTGTTCATTTTGATTGATTTACAGCTGAGAAAAAAATTAAAAATGCAGTTCAGCTCCACATACCGAAACAACATTATATCATTGAGATAATCTGTATTATGCTCATTCTTTGAGGAAGACAGATGCAGAAAAATCTAACCGCAAAAATATTTATGTGATGATTTGTCACAGTGTTGACACCTAAATTTCCATATATAAATTATACATTAAACCTGTTCAGCTTCCTACTACAGGAGACCATTTTCTGGGTAATTGATTTTCTGATTTATAAAGAATAAGAGAAAGGAGAGCAGCAGAGTAACCTATAGATTATATTTGCTTTGACAAAAGTATTCACAAATACACGTGGAGTTAAATTTCACAATAGCCCATTTCCATTTTACCTGCTTAAATTGCCAGTTTAAGGTATTGCTTAGGTTTGACTTTTGCCCACTGTTAGAAACTTTCCACTTCCTTCAGAACTGTACTAGAAAATGGATCTTTTTGTAGAGACAACTATTGGAATTAGATTTGCAAGTCAGGTATTTGTTTCTGCTGAAAATATATTTTGACTTCCATGAACTGATGTGGGTCAGAATTACAAAAGATAACATCCATCTTCAGGCATGCCAGTCATTAACTATATACATATTTGTAACTGATCTCTACATAATAAGGTGGTAAATTATCCCATAGTGGAGCTAGTTTCTTTTTTAAAAAAAAAGTTAGTCAACCAGAAATTATGGGTGTAAGGTAGGAATTACTGTACAATATTTTTGCCTATATGACTCAAAGGGTCACAGTAGATGACTGTAGTAATCCTTTCTTATCTTAAAATGTGAGTTTTGCTTTTTTCCTAAAAGACATTTGGCATCAACATTTTTGAACCTTGAAGCTTCTTAGTTTTCAGTTTCCACTGAGATATAAGCGAATTTCCAAACATTCCTCCCTCTGCTACAGAATGTGGAATATGGAGTAATTTTACTCCTGTTTAAAATCAGTGGCTACCAGGAAATTTAGAGCTACTGCAGTTAACGTGTTCTTTATTCCTTTGATACTAGGGGATTTGAGCAGTTTCATCTGCAAGGTTTTGTTTTTGACGCTCTGCTGCGTGACACAGATTTTATGTTCATGCTGTTTTGTTGAAAACGAGTTACTCTGGCTTTAGAGAGATATTTGTAGCCTGACATATAGTAGAAAACAGAGGTGAGATTTTAATAACTCTAATGTGCTAAGTTTCTGAAATTTTCTGGTTGACAGAAAAATGTATATGTTTGTGAATGCGATGTAAGATTTGTATAAAATTTTTTCCTAATTTAATTGGAATGATCTTTATAGGACTACCTTTCAAATCGTTCTGTTTTCCTCAGAGTTTGAATAGCTACGTATGAAAACTTTGCCCCACCTCTCTGAGATGGGATAGGGTGAGATAGAACAAAAGGAATTAATGACAAAGGGCACTTCTCTAATTAAAAATGCACCAAAAAGTGCTCGATCTGGAGTCCTATACCCCAGTTGGTACAATTCTCCATTGGTTCAAGAGCTTACCTGCAATGATAAGTGTGAGCCCACCACCATAGCAACAGGGATGGATTCTTCAAAACAGAGCAATGATTGTGAATCCAATTTTGATTTTTCTACAGTTACTTGAGGATTTCCTACATCAGTTCTTGTGCAAGGTTTAGATGTGTTGTCTTACAGGAACCACAAGTGCAGAGTTGGGGATGAAAAAAGTGGCATATGCAGGTCAGATTGGCCTTGTGCTGGAGTTAAAATCATCAGCAGGTTTAGGGAATGCTCATCACTATGATCATTTTTTAATTGTTTGGAAACTAACTAGCAAAGGCCCAAAGTCTATAATGACTTTTATAGATGCACTACTGAACACAGGTTGTCCATAAATGTCCTATTCAGTACTATGAGTTTTGCTTCTTAGAAAACAAAAACAAGTCTAAACCATGAAAGATGTAAGTTTTTAAGTGTTTAGCAAGCCAAATAGCGTAACAGTCTGTGTGTATTTAGTCATATTCTTCGTTTCTAAAGAAAATAATATTTGTTACCTTCAGTAAATGCTAAATTGTGCCTGCTTTTCCATTTGTTTGGTTTCATGTGTCTTGAGGAAAGGTTAAAATTGATATTTGTATCAGAATGAGTTAATGTTAAAGAAATTTATTTCACTTTGGGGGTGAATTAAATGTTTTCAGGTTATTCAACAGTTTGAATCTCCTTCCCTTTTTAAAAACACAGATTGACGTCGAAAAGGGAGCAATGTATAAACATCACTTCAGAATGATAGATTTCCTTTAGAAGATATCAGATAAACTGTTCCCATGTTTTTGCTGTTTGTACCTAGCATACGTTTGTACCTTGCCTAAAAATGGTAGTGGAATTTGAGCATCATTTGGGTCCTCCCAAAACTGCATCATTTAGTGAACATAAGTTAAAAAAGGTATTTCATAGCTTTAATTAAATCGTCACTGCTGGCGTGTACTGAAATGGCTTCACAAGTGAGTTGAATTCTGGGAGGTCTGTCTCCAGTTCATCTACAAATTACTCCTTGGCAGATCTTTCAGGAACATATTCTCATTGTAATAAAGCAGGTTGCCTTTTCTTACTGTGCTAAAATCACGAAGGGAAGTCTCCTCAATATTTCAAGATCCCTTTGGGATTTTCGGAGAGTTGACTGACAGGCAGCTTTGCAATTTGCAAAGAAACATATTTATTTGATTAGGCAGGAGCCTTTTAACCGGTATAGCTGAGTTGGGAGTATGCAAAGGACCCTGCCAATTTGGATTTTGACTCCAATGCAGTATCCAGAGCTGTCAACATACCAAAAATGAGATCTCAAAAACTATTGAGCATGAGGTAGCCGAAGGACAGCGATATGGGATGGAAGACGACGCTGGTCTGCTGCTGCTTATTCTGACGTTTATTTGTTGTGAACTGCAGCTCATGATGTTCAGACAGGAGCTGTTTGTAAACACTCTTATTTACCTGTCCTGAGCAAGAGTAGCTGGGAGAAAATTAGGTAGGCTTATCACAGCATGGCTAGAAAATAATTTCTTTATCTAAATGGCATTTGCGTTAGAAAACCATTAGAGAATAGATGAAGCTGTTTGGAAGCAAGTATTTCAAATACCAGGAGTGGATGGCTGGAGGATACCCCGGTGTCACATGTGCAGGCCGGTGAGCGGGCGTGTGTTTCAGTGTGTGCATGAAGGGTGAATGGGTGTACATGCAGGGACATTTTTTCCGATGTTTTTGAATTCAGAAATGTATTCCTTGTTTATACTAAGGCCTCTACACACCCTGGTAACGCTTAGCTAAGATTTTATCTCCTACAGAGATGTGCTCCTGGGAGCGTTGTCTCTGTATCATTGGATATGGGTCTAAACAGAGACGTCAGACTTGAGTATTTCTGAAATTTCTGGCTTTATGTGATCTTGAATTCTGTAGAGCCTTGTCTTTTGTTTTCATTTCAGATACAACTGAAAAAGTAACAGGAGAACATCAGCAAGAACGTAAGAATAATTTTTGTTAGGGGACTGACCTAACTAATTTGCAGTCATCGAAAAAGTTTTAACGTAACATTCACAGCATGTACCAGCAGCTTGTGATAAGATGCAGTTTTGTTAGTACTGTATACCTTGAGGCCAGAACTCAGCTGCTGAGAGCTTGTGCTCAGTGTGGCTGTGCGCTGAGATACGGTTAAATAGCAGCTTCTAAACTGTCAGTTCGCTCCTCCGAACCCGGGGCTAGAAAGAGACCCCCAACCGCCACGTGACCTAAATATGTACCAGATGGCACAAATCCAGAGGGACTTCTCTGCCCTCCTAGAATTAGCCGTAAGTATGTACTTCTTAGTCTCACATCCTGCCCTGCAGCTGACTTCTCTGCAAAACAGAGAAGTCAGAGCAGAATATTGCTGGCTAGCTGGCCCTTACTACGCTGGAGGTTTCTCTTGCATGCGTGCGATCCTCAGCACTCCCGTTGTCCGGAGCATCTGGCATCTAGCCGCTTTCTGCGAGAGGCTACTGGGTTAATTGAGCTGCTGGCCTGGAGAGCATTCCTGTGTTTCTCTGTGGCGTGGTGTTCCTCAGCCCGTCTGGACACCGTGGTGTTCCATGGGCTTGCTTGTGCATACTAGTGCTCTGGTAATGATACAAGGTTGTGACTGTCTGCAGGCTCATCAATACTTGATATGGAAAGAGAGCAGCACTGCAGCCAACAGGAGAATGGGGTTTGCCTGAGCTAATTCAATGTTTCCTTGCTGATTTTTCCAGTTTTTAGCATAAATGACTAAAACGTTCGAGGACAGAGGCACCAGGTTTTGACAGCAGGATTTGGAAAGCATGGGAAAACTCAATGTATTCAAGTCAGCAGTGGATTTAACCAGAGGCTGATGGTGGTTCATTAACCTTCAAGTCCACTTGTGTGCTGTGGTGCTAGGAAATCTCACTGTAGTTGGTATCGTTCTCCCTGTTCTTGTGGTCTTGTGTGCCTGATAAACAGAGTCTGTATGAACCTGCCATGCTGCATTAAGTAGCAGAGAGTGATCCATAGTTCTCTGTTCATTTTGTGCCAGAGAACCCTTCTCCTTCTGTTTTGAGTTTCCAGCAGACCCTGAAGTAGCCATGCAGACTTGGTTTTGTTTGTTCTCCAGCAGCGGGAAAACCTGGATGCTTTGTGATAGCTCTGTGTGAGAGACCAAGCCCTGTGTATAGCTGTTATTGTTTATAAGAGACAACTGACATAAGGAATCAGAAATTGTAGTGCTATGTTCTTGACTTCATTTTTGCTGTGAAGAAAAAAAAAAAGATATTACAACCTTTGACTTTGATCTGAAGAGTACCTGCATTTCTATACTGTTTAAAGTGAAAGGGTCATTAAAATGGACAGACAAAAGACTACCTCTAGATTTTACATGGAGTTAGAGCAATGTCCTTAAGAAAGAGTTATGAATGTTATCTCCCAGTTGAAAGTGGGCAAATTTCAGAATTGTTATGTGCAACAGCGTCCCTTGGCCAGGGAGCCAAGAAAATATCTGGGACACACTAGATAGAGACCACATAAATGCTGCTTTACTTCTGTGTTTGTTCTTTGGTTCTTCTGTTTCGGTTTACAATATGCAAACCTATAGATATATATTATGTATATACATACAATGTGATAATACAAAACTCCACTTACCTCTGAGTGCTAGGTGCAGTTATCTTTGCTACATTTGTTAATTACCATAGTCTTATTTGAGTAACTGTTTCCTCCTCTAATGTTTGCTCTCTTGCAGTCACTCTTCCTTTATTTGATCCTGCAGGGGTATATTGCAGCATAATTATTTCCATGGTAACAGGCTGTAATTCTATAAACAGAAGATTGAGTTCGTTATATGATCAGGAAGCAGCTGGAGAGCTATGAAGGCTGATTTTTCAGCAATACTGGGATCCTGCAACCTTTATTGATATATTAATCAGCTGAATTTCTATCTCCCTCTGCAAATCCTCCTTTAAATAGAAAAGCACACAATACGGTGTTGAAACTGGAGGGTGTGTAGACTGAAATGTTGGGGGGATGCTTGAGAAGTTCAGAAATTTTCCCCATTTTCTTGTTTTAAGAATTGAAGTGACTGGTTGTTTTTAATGTGTTCTTGAAAGAGAGGGGTTCATGGCCCTATGACTATTAGCGGGAGCAGACCACAGAATTAATTATAGCAGATCTTCAGTTTATTGTGGGATTACGTTATTTTAATTTCTTTCATCATTACCATCTAATTATTCTATATGTATTTTAATGGATTTACAGCAGTTAATGTTTGGAAAAGTGCATTGTGTCCTTAGAACAGTCTCTCAAACATTCACAGTAATTTCCTAGGTTTTCTCCTTAGGAAGAAGTGAAATAATGTGTTTGTATTTGTGTCCTTGTAAAAAGAAAAAAAATTAAATGAAGTACTTGTACTGGGTAAGCTCAAAGAACTGAGAACAGCCTGAAGCTCACATTTTCATTTTCATCCTAATCAATGTGCTTTTAGCACATGTCCTGCAGCTAACGAAACTCTGAATGGAACTTCATCTCCTCTGCAGTCTTATCAAAATTCAAGCTTCTACTTTAAAGAAGCCATAAGATAATTTGCTCAGAAAGCCAGGGGTAAACTCTCATGTAAAACACGTTGTGCTTAGCTGAAAGTCTACCGGATATCTACACTCCAAAAGAACAAAACCACCCCAACCCTACAAACACACCAAACTCCCCAAGCTGCAGTTCATCTCTGAAGGACAAAAGCAGATCAGGCTGATCAGCTTGATGTCAGTAGTGGCTGCTCATGCAGCCTGTTTCAAATGCAGAATAAGTTTCAGGAATCTTTTTCTAGCACAGAGCGAGAAAAGAAAAGGAATGTTTTCTAATGAGAGAGTCAAAGCATATTTGTATGACTACAAAGCTTTCCAGCGAGTGAGGAGGGAGAGTCAATTGCGGTTGCGGAGATCTGTAGCTTCCAAGCAGGAGAACTGTGGTGGGAAGTCTGGCTTGAGAGAAGTAAGACTGTTCATGGAAATAGCAGGCTCTTTTGAGAAAGTTTAAGCAGACTTTGAATGCCATTCCATGTTTCTGAGGTTATAAATCAGTCCTCTTCTAATTTTCTGAATTTACACTTGACACAGCCCGTAACAGTCGCTATGATAACAGGGTGGTTGGGTCACTTTGCTGGACTAAGCAGATGGACTGTGGCTAATTGAGAGGGCAGCTGGGAGCTGCAACACTGGGTCAGGCCTCTGATAGTCCTTGGAGTAGTTCCCTTGCAAACACTGGAGATGGATCACGAACGGGAATTGCTGGGGATGCTGTAACTGTTACAGCAATGACAAACAAGCTTGGAGGAAGGAAGCTGACTCCAGTAGTATTCCATTTGGTCTGATTACTGTTATTTTTAAAGCACTTCTAATTAGGAGCATGCATGAAAATGAAGCCAGATATAACCCAAAACTGTCATTTAAAACCAAACCAAAACAAAAAGCCCAACCAAAAAACCCCTGCGGAAGAGAAAGAACAACCCCAAAACGCAAACCCCATAAAACCCTCAAACCCAGTCTGTGGTTCTCTGTCCCGATTAGCAGAGGCAATGGAAGGCCCAGTTCTCCTTTGTGCAGCTCCACTTGTTTTAAGCCTTACTCGTAGTGTGGAAGCCTGAGCCGATTGGGATGGAAGCCTCATTTAGCTTGAGCATTGCACACAGCCAGGATTCTATCTCTTGTACAACTTGAGGTGCTGCTTTCTCTGTCTCCCAAAGCAGCTGGCTGTGCTCATATTGCCAGCTGTGGCCATAACGACACCCTGCCTGCCCCAGGGATGTCCTCGGGGTGGCACAAGTGCCAAGAGCAGCCCGCCGTGCCGTACAGCTCAACCCGTGGTTGCACTCCAGCACTCTGTGTGTGGGTCTGAGATTAGTAGTGCTGCTGGTAGAGACTAATATTTCTTACAGGTGAGAGCTGTGAGTTTACTATTGCTCTCCAGGGCATTGTTTTATACTTTCATTGCTGTTATAGAATTGAGTGCATAAGTAAAAACAAATAGAAAACCTGATTCAGTATTTTTTTTTTTTATTGTGTGTGTTTATATATGCAAATTTTGTGTTGCTGTTGGTTCAGGCTGTAGGTCTCCAAGAAAGTTTTCACTGTGATCCCTTTGTGCTGCAAATTTGGGATAACTGATTTTGCATTTGTCTGGAGTAAGGACCAATATCCAGGAGCAAATTTACTGGTCTCGGAGCAGCATAGAAATAGGTTTAGGGGAACTCCATGAGACATACTAATTCATGGGGGAGCTACAGGTGAAAAGAACTGCAAGAATTAATGTGGCCGCCTTCTGGTGCTACGGTAGAATACTGCAGCTGATAAATCATTGGTCTGAAGAGCAGAGGCGGAGAAGACTTGGTAAATTATTCAGTGCATTTTCCTGATAAAGCAGTGTTTGTTTCTAAAGCACTTTCATTTCTACTGTCCAATCCAGGCTAATTTTGATGTCTACTACTTCCTAATGGTAATTATTTGCAGCCTGCCATAGTCTTTCCAGGAAAAGAGAAGTACTTTTGTACAAGACTGGGCCTCAAGAGATTTAATTTTTATGTCCTGACTCTGCATGAGGCTTTGTGACTGGGCTCAGAAGCTTGCTTGCTTCTGAACAGGAAACATAAGGTTCCCCTACCTCTTTCTCACCTAGATTTAAAATATATTTAGTCAGGACCTGTCTTTTCCTTTTAGATTTAGTTGAATTTTTTTTTCTTATTTTTGTTTCATTTAAAATAAAGTGTATTAACAAAGTATCTTGCTCTGCAGAAAAATGCAGTACTTGAGACACATCTTAAAGCAGAAATTTCTTTGTTATAATCAGCCCCCAGTGGTGGTAGTTCTCTGCTTGCAAACCAGACAGCAAGAGTTTACTAAAAATATTAAGGAAAACAATTTTCTGTACTTTCAGCTCAGATCTTGCAGTTGGTTCTGCTGTTTAAATGTTAAAGCCCAGCATCATTAGCCTAGAAGAGCTGACACTGACCACTGTGAACTTGATTCTGCAGGTGGCAAAGAGTTTTTGTACGGCAGGAGTTTCCTCCCTGAGCTGCTTATTTCTTTTCCTGCACACTCATTTTTGACTGTTATTTTGTGCAAAGAAACTACTGTGTTTTATAATCAGATTGTACAGTAAAGCCTGTCTCCAACTTTATGGGAGTGTAGGTTTAAGGGAAGGTTTGCATGGCAGTCATTTCTTGAAGTAAAATAGAAAGTGTGGTTGGGTGTGGAAAAAGACCTTCTCTTGTTCGAAAGAAAAACCTGAATAAAGGCAGATGTGCTCAAGTTGAATTGTTTTAAAATTGTATGTGTGGAGGTTTGTTTAATGCTGAAGCTTAAAATTGCCAGATTGTTTGCTGCTGCTATTATCTTTCAACTTGAACTGTGGATGTCTAGACAGTAGTATACCCCACTGTAGTATGCAGTAGTTAATGCTGAAACAACAATATGTTATACCAAACATTTTCAAAAGAGTTTATACGTGGACTGTGTACAGCTTTAGAAGAGAGATCCATTGTTTTAAAAGGAAGAAAGAGAACAATTTCTCAAGATGAGTCTACAGATCAACTATTTGTTTTGTGGGGCTGGGTAGCGATAGATAAGTTGTGCCTCTGAGAAGCATATTAATAATTCTTTGGCACAGAAATCCTGGAAAGAAGCAAAGATAAAATTTGTCTACTTACCTGAAAAGGTTTTTATTTTTGTTTTTTTTTTTTTGTTCTCCTTCCATCTGGTAAGCTCATAAATGAGCTTAGTTGAGTAGAGTTGTCTCAGAACAATAGAAGTATTTGATATCTACCAGTTATGATACAAGTAAATTAACACGAGGCATGTCGTTTGCAATGGTTTCTTTGAAGTAGTAAATAAAGGGCAAAAACTAGGATATCCCCGTTCCTTCCAGGAAAGAGGACATGGGTCACTTTTAAAATGAAAGCTGCCATTGATTATATCGGATCGATGCTCCTCAGAAATCAATCCATGTTTCTCAAGATACTTTACCGTGAAATGCAGTAGGTGAAAACCTTGTGGACAGATACTGATAGGGCCAGTCCGTTCTCAGCAGAAGGTGTTCAAATGCCCTGTCCAAAAAATACAACATAAATGTTGTGCTGACAAAAACAGAAATGTGCAGAATAGAAGCCACAATAAAATACATTCACATTCATAACCCAAGACATAATCTGATGTGAAAGAGCACGTGCTCTTGAGAGTTACTCAAGAAAAATGTTATTAGGTTGAATTTCCACATCCCCCTCCCTTGAAGTTAGGCCAACATTGGGAATTGGTATAAATCACATTTTAAAATTTGATATAGGATATTAGCTTTCATTGAGAGATCTGATATGTTAGTTGCCGTCAGTTTGTATTGTCAACACTTGTGAGTGTGGGCTGAGACTGGCACTGCCTGCTGTCAACAGCCCCGCTTCATTCCCTCTTGCAGTTTGCTCTCTTCGGTCTGGGATGTCAAAAACACTTTATTCATTGTGCATCGGGAAACTTAATCTGGTTAAAAGGATACTGTCCTATTGCAGAACAACAGGCAGCTGAAGGTGAGAGCAGCTAAGCTGATGCTAATAGGGAGAGACGTCGGAAAACCAGAAGCAAAGACTGGCCATTCAAATAGGACCAGGTTTCTTTTAACTCTTATGGGAGCATCAGAGAAAAACTACCTAGGAAAATGGCAAACTGCTTTTCTTCACGTTTTGAGGTGAGGCAGGATACCTTTTAGAAGCTATGTGGTCACACACAATTTACTAACCTAAGTGTTTGGGTAAGAGGGTGAAATCTAGTGGACTGTAATATCCAGGAAGGCAGATGAACTGCTGAGCATTTGTGGTCTTTTAGTTGGGCACGTATATTTTAATATAAATCCATTGTCTATCTTGGCAATGTCTTTGCAGTGGAATCTCCTTTCACGAAGAACAGTTTCAACAAATTTGCAAGAAATAAAACATCAAAATGGATGCAGAAGAGGTGGTTCTACCAATTCCTTACTATGAACCTCTAAAATGCGTAAAATATCTGTGAATTATACATATAAAAGCAGAAGGAAAAGACCAAGCCATGCTAAATCAGGGAGTGTATGTAACTGAAAATGTATTCAGGTAGGATCTAATCTAGTGCCCTTTTTAGTCAGCAGGAATGCTATGGTTGATTCTTGGACACGAAGGTTCACCAGATGTAGTTTATTTTGTAAAGAGCACACAGGCTTTCCTGGTGTTTTGAAAATCACTCTGTCAACACATAACTGCAGATTTTTGCATGGTGGTGTTCATGAAAACTGAACTGGCAACTTAATCCCTTACAGCTGCCTACCTGAACAGAAAAGCTTCTGCAGTGTTGAGTGGTGTGCTCTGAGTATGCAGGTTTTCTGAAGCTCCTCATGGGAGTTTCACACGTGGGAGCAGGAAATTCCTGGATTTTTTGCAGAGGTTCCGCTGAAGTCTCTGAATGCTCAACACTTGATATTCTCTGTGCTGAAGCATTGCTGGTCGTGCAATGTCGCTGGTGGTGGTTGTCGCTCCGTCTCTTTTTCCGTTCTCTTCATTCATCCCTTGCTGAGTAGAGCAAGAAAATGTAACAATCATAATACCTAAATTCTGGGAAATACATGTCAGAATTAATAATTCCTTATTTTTGTGGGACAGTGAGTCTTTATAGAGTGTGTGATCTGGAGCATACAGCCCTTTTTTTTTCCCTAACATGGTAGCATGATCAAGCCTGAAGATTTCATCTGACCTCTTAGTAATGTTTTATTCTGAACTGTAAATGGTAAGCTTAATGTTTCGAAATTTCAGATTTTCCATCTTTTCATCTGTATTTACATAAGAGTTTGAGCCAGTATTTATATTTTTTGTTTCTTCTTGGTGGCTGTTGCAGGTAATGGCAAACATGTGCAGTGGCTACGTGGGAAGGATGGTGAGGTCTGGGTCTGGGTTATGGGAGAAGCCCCAGGTGACAAGCCGTATGAGCAGATATCGGAGGAGCTCATAGCAGAGCGAGCCAGGCAACAAGCACAGAAGGAGGCAGAAGAACTATGGTGAGGATTTAAGAGTCTGAATTCAGGGCCCACTTGGCATAATGGGAGACATGGCCTTGTAGAAAGGTGGCAGGTAATGGTGGGTAAAACTGGTAAGTATGTTTCGTGAACATTTGCTTTCACTTGTTTTGGCGATTTTTCAGCGTGTGAAAAACATAGTTTTATTTTTTTGAATACTGAAAAACAAAAACCTTCTTTCACAAAATAAGTGAAGCAAGCGTTTTTCTTTTGGGGATTTTTGCTACACCATCCAGTTCCAGACCAGTTTGTAAATAAATAAAAATGAGACAACTGGTTCTGAGATGATTGGATTAGGAATGATTATTGTATTACGTATCTATGCCCACAATGGGGATTTGGTACATAAAATCCTTTTTGAAATTGGTTTTATTTGCATATTGCTTGTATTAATTCTTATCCCAGCAGTTCAGAAACTGATTATACAAGTGCCATACTGGTGTTTCCAGCAGGGCCTCTTCCAGCTTTGGGAGAGATTCAGATGTGTTTTGATGCTTGGTGTTGTTGGGAAGTAGGCCACCTGCCTCCTCCACTTCCTTTTGTAGTGCAGAGCTGAAAAGTGACAGTTTAAATATCAGATTATTCTATATTATTCCTTTTCATATGAGATTCTTCTTATAGCGATTGCATAGTTAAGCAGGGATTAAAACCTCAACCTGTGCTCTGTGTTCCTTTTACGTTGTCAGTACTCATAAACAATCAAGTGTAAGAATTTGGCAGACATTTGCATTAATATTTGAGAGACAATAAAAGTCCCAATCATGCTTTGCTAGACTAACAGAAAAATCTATTTTTTCAGCCAGGGAAGGAAAAATCTAGGGTATGACTCAAAAACATCCAAGAAGTACTTCTCTAATTTAGAAGGTGCTATTTTAATTAGTCATTTTTCAGGAATTGAAAATGCTTGCTTTCTGAATTGTTTCTTCAAATCTGATTAGTGGTAGATCTCTTGGTAAATACATTTTAATTCTTTCCTTGTATATTTCCATAAAGTCTTATGCTAATTTGTTGCAAGCAGTGAGCAAGTATTGATCCTTAATTTAAAAAAAATAATTAGTGTCTTCAATTATTTTTATTTTCAAATGCTTTTCTGAAGGAAACAAAAGGAGGCTGAGATTACAAAGAAATTCCGGGATGCTATGGCTCAAGAAAAAGCCAGAATAGTGGCAGAAAAATGGAAAATAGAAATGGAAGATCGGAAAGCTGCCAAATTGGAGGAGGAAAAAATTCAGGAGGAACTGAAGGTTTGCATAGAAGAATTCAGCTTTTTAAATAGTGTTTTTAGATAGACCCAAAGTTCTTGTCACCTTCAGTGCATGTTTATTAATAAGCTTTAAAACCCAGAGTTGTAATTTTTCATCCTGGAATATACAAATAGCTACATGGTGTTCACCAGAACAGCTGGGTGAGTGATGCGAAAAAATTACATATCTCATTCAAAAGCATCAGGACAATCAAACTGGTTATTCAGCTCACACATTAACGGAATTGTTCCGTCAGCTGTGCTGAGTGAATCATACTGGGGGGAAAAATGCACAATTGTAAAATGTCTCATTTTAAGTTAGTTTGCTTGAACATATTTTTTGTATTTTGGATGAGTTGTTCACATATTTAACTTGAAAATTCTGTCATTACTTTCTTTAAGATAACGAGAGGTGGATCCTTCTCCTACTCAACATATAGGATAAGTCCAGTTGGCTTTGCTGAGAGAACTTCATTTGCCTGATTTTTGACTTCATCATGAATTTTCTAGGAGCTCAGTTATAGTATCTGAATGTTTGTTTGAAATAATTTTTTTTCACATTCTCATGTTGAAAATCACGATTTGAAAACTAAACAGGAAAAGAAGGCCTCTGTCTACCCTACTCAGTACTTTATAAAGATGAAAACTTGTTTAAAAATGAGAAAATAAAATATAATTGGTTTAGTGTGCAGAGATATTAGCACAGTCTTCTGAACCTGGGATGTGCACGCTGGGACTGCACAAGATAGGTGTGGCTGGGTTTCCATGGAGAAAGCCTGTAGCAAAATATGACTCCTAGGAGATCTGCATCCAGTAACTTCCACCTCCACACCTCTCCCCTGCCAGCAGCTTGGTAGGTCGTTTTACCCTTCCTGGGAGGGTGATTAAAGGTGTGCAAAGTGCAGATGGACTTCCCCCTTGTCCCGCTGTGATGGGAGGAATGCTGGAAAACTCAGTGGTAAATTTGTGCAGTTTGATTACAAACTAGGGTCAGGAAGTCACTTGTTCTGTAGTGTGGGGGCCTGGGTTCTGAGGGGGGTTATGGAGCACAAAGCAAGGGCGGTTCCTGTAGCCTCCTCTGCACAGAGGTGCTGATTTACCTTCGCACAATTAATTTGAATTCATAGGAGAGAACGGGGCCTTTGAAATTTGATGTCAATGAGTAATGACGCTATACCTTTTAAGTGCGTTTATTAATGTATGTATAATCAGCAGAGCAGCTAATTAAACGCTTTTTCCTCTGCTTTCAGAAAGCAAAGTCCTCTTGAACAAAGACCCATACAGGCCTGTTCACTTATATCTCTATGGTTGATTTATAGTGCACTTTATGGGGTAAATGTCCACAAGCTCACTGTTAATCTTCTGTTTCAGAGACTTTTTCAAAAAGCAGGGTGACCAATTTGTGAGACTTTTAGTGGCCAGCAGTCATAATTTTCTGTTAAGGAAAACTAGTCTTTCGGTTATTGATACAATTTAAAAGGAATGGCACCAAATTCTGCTTATTTTCATACTGACGGAAAGGTAATGTCGCAGGGATCTGTGTTCCCACTGTTTCTTAAGAAGTGAGAAGGTATTCTCCATCCAGCCGTGTGCCTGGTAGGAGCAAGAATTGCACCGCTGTAAGCGGGATGAGGATTTGGTTCAGTTTCTACTTTGAATTTCAAATACTAACCTTTGGCCAGGATTTATTTAGCCCTATTCATAAAGTTGCCAACATCTTTATTTTATCAAAGAAACAGAAACCTTTCTTTCGTCTCTATGGTTTCCTTTAAATCAAGCATTTGAAAAGAGCATTTGCAAGAATTTAAATAAATGGACCAAAATTTTTAAGACAAGACCCAGCAGAAGTGAACTCTTTGGCTTCAAAAATGAGATTGGAAACAAGATATTATGCAGTGACACCTGTACTGAGTGTGCTCCCGGCATCTGCTGTATTAATACGACAACATAGTCTAATTACATTTCCAGCCCTGGATCTTCCGTTAGGTCTATAATTTGAGATTTGTTAGGAGGGACTTGGACAAACATAGGGTTCCACCAGCAGAGATCCAAGTGCGGGATTGATCCCTGGTCCTATAACACCACACCTTTGCTACTCAGAAAAGCAGCTTATTTGTTACTTGGTCTTGGAAGAGCAGCTCTTGTACATAGTGTTGTAGAACTACTTAAAAACACTAAAGGCATTTCAAAGACAAGTGAATCTCACAGGCTGGTATGGGGAAGTTCTTAACTTCTCTGTCTACTGGCATATTTGAGCTCACTTGGTTTTCCTTCTCCTTCCCATTTTACTCCTTTTATAACTGCTCTTGTGCGGTGGAAGAAGTACATGAAATATTTAAAAGGTAAATGAGTAGAAGGGTACCTAGACAGGAAAATAGGAAAGTTCTGTTTCTGGCATCTGCCTCCAACTACAAAAAGTGAATAGAACTGAGCTGTCGGGAAAAAGGTGGATTAATGAAATCTACTCATGTATGAATGCAGTTGTTGAATCCTGAAGAAGTGTACCTTTCATGAATGATTCAGGGTGTGGAATGGGATGCAGATTCATTAGCAAGCCCACTTTAACAGGTTTAAAATATTTAATGCATTGTTAATCATCCTTTTGCGATGACCAGGACGTGTTTAAAGTGGTCTCCAGACTAGGGTCTGAAAAGTTCAGTCTCTGCTAACGCTTCATCTTCTTGAAGCATTTTAGCTTGGGACATTGAAACTCTGTGCTTTCTGCGATGTGTTTAATTTCTAATCATATTGTATCACAAACACTCCTTTTTAAAATGCTTTTATTCCTCTTGACCTAACATGGGAGTTCAGGGCTGTCTGCACTAGATAAATGATATCTCACATATCAAAGTGAATGATGATCCCTGCTTCCTTTTCCAACACTATTAGAAAAGTATTGCTTTCCTTGGTGCTTGTTAAGCAGAAATGCCTTTAATTTATGATGCTAGAATATAAACGTTGACTGCTCTATTTTTGCAGTTTAAGGACTGCTATTCTTTTGCGCAGCTATTGCAAAGGGCAAATAAGAAAGCCAATTACTATCATTAATCTTTTTGCTAATTCACAAAGGCTATGAGATCATAGGCGTAATCTCCTGCTGTTATCAGTTGCTGTCACTAAGAGTCTTGAACAATGTGCAGAGCTAGGGCAAATTAAAGGTACGAGTATCAGCCAGCCAGGGGCAGGTGATATCCTTCAGCTACATTTAGAAATAACAGAGATGCTCTCTCAGCTTGCTCTTCACGTGGTCTACACAAAGCAAGAGAATATTAGTAGTAAAGTACTTTCTGTATGACAACATCAGATACCTGCTAAATTTAGTAATATAAGCACAGATGACAGTAAAGCTAGATTGCTTCTTAAAAATTCCTTGGGAGATGAAATGTGTGCTAGCCAAAAGCTGCTAACTGCAAACTTTTATGGATGTTGTTTTTCTTCATGTATCAAAAAATATTTTGTAGGAGTTTTAATGAGTGGTACTTCAGAAGAAAAAAATCTGTATTCTCTTGATAGGCAATGAGACAGTAACGGTGCATTATAATTTCTTTCCACAATTTTTTTTTTTTTTTGGGGTGCAAGTTCAAGACCTTTAATTCCGGTTGGGATTGTGGTGAGTGAAGTGAGCTGTTCTGAGGTGTAGATCCCAGAATTTCTGTCGGCCTGGCTGTTTCTGTTCTCGTCAAAGATGACAAGTTTAGAATCAACCATCAGAGATGAACAGAATAATTAGTGCTTCAGTTCAGGAAATCTCGAATAAGGACAGCTTATGCTTAATAGAAAGAACGCAGTTCAGTCCTGTTGACTTGGATGGGCTTTCATCACACGTCTGAGTGCTTTACTGTGCCCAAAAATGCTGTGGACCTGATCCTTCAGACACTTGCTGCCAGGTGTAAAGTTTAGGAGTACAGTAAAATGTCACCATCACCACTTACAGTACTGTGATATAGCAGTGAGCATTCTGTCTTGATCTGAAAAAACCCTCTTGTCTCCAACTAAACATCAAGCACTTGAGTGGGCCTGTTAACTTTCAGTGCAAATAAGCTGTAAGTTCAGCTCTGTGCTTTGCTGTGCCAAGAAAACACTGAATTCTTTCCCAAGGACAGCATATTTAGAATCCAAGAATATGACAACAGCTGCTTGCTGGGGTTTGGCACCCAGTTCATTCTGAAAATGCCTCAGTTGGGTCCATTCAATCACAATTTCAGTAATTCAGTAATACTTCATTTTGTTTTCTTCTGTGTGACCACAGTTCAGAAATTCTTTTTTTCTATGCAGTTGTCTCTTTTAACAATGTTGGAAGCAAGGCAGCTGTTAGTTTCTGCTGGGAATCAAGTCTTCAGGGTTTTCTATCCTGCTTGTGAGGAACTGTGATATTAATTTTAAAGAAAAATCTTGTCCCAAGTGACATCGGTAATGATTGCACTGCTACATCGCTAGTAAAAACTAGCAAAGCTCTGCTGTTTTCCATGGGTAAATGGGAAAATCTGAGCCACTAACGAGGATAGCTTACGTGGCAGGAATTCAAGCTGTGGAGAGCCCCTAAGATCCAGCGACTCTTAGTAGATTGCCACTGGATCTATGGAAAGTTACCCAAGCAGAGTCTGCTTCAGCATGTGCAATAAATCACTGACCCCTCACAATCTCCTTAGCTTTGTTTTCTGTCTCATCTAAAAGACGGTCTTTGTGAACCAGAGTGTGTTGTTACCTCCCTGTATGAGCCATGTGCGAATAGCATGTCCTGGGGCATATCCGTGACTGAAACAGAATTTCTTCTACATAAAGCATGACTGCACTTTGTGCGTTTTTCTCTGTGCAAACACATGCACAGTGAAGTGATGCAAACCCTGCGTTCCTTGTGAGACACTGGTAGTAGAGAAGAAAATAATGTCTCTCCAAACACTCTTTTCTGAAGCGAGAGAATTTTCTCAGAAGAAGGTTGGGAAGGAGTTGGACACATTTCTCCTGATACCTGCTCACAGCTCTGTTGGAAACTGTCAGATGGGTTTGTGGAGGATGCTCATCTCTGAATTCAGCCTGCTGTCTCAGCCTTGCTGAGAACAGGCTGTCCTGGAGCCGGGGACCCCGGGATTTCCAGATTCCCTTCTGCAGAGCAGGTTGAGGTCTGAAGACGAGCTGTGCTCTCAGCTCTGTGGCAGGTAGCCTGAATGTCTGACCTGGCTCAGTAGTGATTGCTGAGGGGTCTCCGGAGATCCACAGCAGCTAATGCAGCCAAGCAGCTGCAGCTTTCGGGGCTGCCAGAGACACTTACTGCCAGCCTGAGGCATTGAGGGAATCCCAGGCATCCTTTGCTTCAGAGAGGACTGCTGTAACAAATGCGTCTTGCAGGTTTGCCCTGAGCAGGATGGCAGTCCTTCAGCTGCCCTGTGTCCTGCAAGACTCCCCAGAGAGACCCCAGGAGCCATGGCAGCCAGAAGCTCAGTTTTCCGTGGTGAAAAAACAAATTTCTGTATTTTGGCTTTTCCTCAGTGCATTTTTTTTTTTAATATTTCTGCAGCAAAAAATAAATGCTGACCTAATCTTTTCTCATCTTCATTGGACTGAAACATTAGAGGCTAACCATGGCTAATATTAAATGTAATTTAGAGCTGGCTGTAGCAGAGCTATCAAACATTGTGAGGCACACATTTACAGCAACAAGTAACAAGTCTGTTGTAAATGCTCAACTGCCAGAGGCGAGATAAGATCATTTAGCATGTTCAAATTCTCCAGTGGACTTAAAGCTGGAGAGGGTTACTGCTACCTACTGCAATGCCAGTGTGATTTGTTGCAGCAGGTTAGTATTTCTTGGCAATTTGCAACTACGTACTGAATTGTCACCTTCCTATTTATTCTGGAAGAACTGCAGGGGTTATGGCACACAGTACAGCCTCTCTCAACTGTCAGGCAGAAGATGATGCATGTAGATTTTCATAGCTCTTCACTCTCAGCTGTGGTGTACAGGACTGGGTTCATGGGGACAAGCAGATGAGCTGGTTGCTGTATTCTTCCAGTGGAGTAAATGTGGAAAGCTCAATTGCTGTTCATTTCAAATACAAACATATACTTTTTACTCATACTTGACAAAAGGAGGAATTTTCTTTCCTGTGTCATACTAACAATGGTTGTTTCTCCTCACACGCCTTTAAGGAGTTGCACAATATACTTGCACGTGTGTCCCTGTGCTAATTTGAATAAACAGAATATAAAATTTTACTTCTTTTAGAAAGGAAAATTATATGAAAAAGTTTTGTGAATTCAGAATCAAGTGCTAGCAGCGAGGGTTTTGTTGTTTTTATTTCTTCTTTGACTTAAATCTCCTCACTAAAAAAAAACAAAGGTAGAATTTTCTTAGTAGGCATTACTGCTTTCTGTTAAGAACTCAAACTCTGCCTGAGTTCTGATTTGTTGATTTTTTTGTTTTGTTTTTTTCTAGACACTTTCATAATTTCTGCTGAAATGCATCAACAACAGCTACAAACTTGTGACAAAACTCCTGTGCAATTCAGGGAAGCTGCTGTGAGACTGAATTCCCCTGCCCCCCCTTAAGTTTACCTTATGGTTTGAGAGGTTGAATAGAAAATATTTTGATAACCCAGGATTACCCCTGTGTCTGTCCATCTTCCTGAAAAGACAGCCTAGATGTATTGGATTTTTTGAGGTAGAAGCTAAGTGAATAAATATTCTCCCCATAAGAACAAAGAATAGCTGATTGCATACTTTTTCCAAGAATTGAATAAAGCTATTTACTAGCTACTGAAATATAGACTCCTTAATTCTATGGGGTATGTAAAAAGGTAATTTATCTCTTTCTTCTTTTTTTTATTTTTTATTCTGAAGAAGCTGCTGGGCTTTGATATCAGTGCTTTCCAAAAGAACTGACTTTTCAAAAATAATGAACTGTCCACTCAACTAATCTTTTTAGGACTCAGGAGGTAACAATGGGAGGATGATGTTAAAAATAATCAAAGGTGCTAGCATTAAAATCTAAAAAAAGATCGACAGAAGAACAATACTAGGCTTTTCTTTCTCAGAAGCAATAAGAGCAGGCTGATTCATTGATCATCCTGTGTGTTATGGAACTATTATTCTCTGCATAGGTGCATCACTATTAATACCCAATATTTCAGGTCTTTTGATTTTTTGTATTATCAAGACAACAGATCCTCTGCTGGTGTCAACTGGTAGAGCTCAGCTGTACTAAATGGAGAAATGTTGATTTATGTTACTCAGGGAAATGGAAAAGTGGTTGAATTCTTTCAAAGCGTGGAGGTTTGTATTTGTTCCATTTTCCCGCTCTGAAGATGGTGTTGCTTGTCACTGCTACATTGCTTGCTTCTTTTCAGTCTTTTTGAATTGTCACTGGCCAAAAGTATTAAGAGCTGTGTCTGTTGGCTGACTCTTCCTATGCAAACCATCCCTGTGAAGCTCAAGACACTTGTCCTTGTTTATTCATGCTTGGATTCACACTATTGTTTCCATATTCATGCAAACATAATGTGTCGTTCTTCCTTAAATGTGCTGTTGTGATCCATGACCAGAACAACCAAACAGTCCTGACTTCTGCTGCTTCTGGCCCTTGTTGAGTTTCTAGAGGTTGCGAACACAAATATTGTTTGCATTGGAAAGCTGTCTTCAGAAAAGAATTAGAGTTGTCTTCCTTTAATTCCAGATTTCTGGTTAACAACAGGTAACTTTTGCAGAGCTAGAGAGAAATGGGGACAGGAGAAGGAGGAGAGGAAAAAAAAGCTTTCCCTTCCCCATGGTGGACAAAAGTCCTTTCTGTTTCGCAGACAGACATTCCAGACAACCTGTTTCACCGTTGCGAAAGCATGTGTGAGTCTTTCTTGGGGCATTAAACAGCAGCATTGTTTGGACATTCGTATTACTCTATTCGGGCTGCTTTTGGTATTTGTGCCCTGACAGGTGTTAAAATAGGACAGACAGCCTTTCAATGAGTACTTTTCCAATATATTATCATAGGATCATAGAATGGGTAGGGTTGGAAAGGACCTTAAAGATCATCTGGTTCCAACCCCCCTGCCATGAGCAGGGACACCTTCCACTAGACCAGGGTGCGCAAAGCCCCATCCAACCTGGCCTTGAACACTGCCAGGGAGGGGGCAGCCACAGCTTCTCTGGGCAACCTGTGCCAATTCCTCACCACCCTCGTAGTAAAGAATTTCTTCCTTATATCTAATCTAAATCTACCCTCTTCCAGATTGAAGCCATTACCCCTTGTCCTGTCACTACATGCCCTTGTAGAAAGTCCCTCTCCAGCTTTCTTGTAGGCTCCTTCAGGTACTGAAAGGCTGCAGTAAGGTGGTCTCAGAGTCTTGTCTTCTCCAGGCTGAACAGCCCCAACTCTAACAGCAGAGGAGTTCCGCCCCTCGGATCATTACCGTGCCCTCCTCCGGCCCCGCTCCCACAGCTTCAGGTCTGTCCTGTGCTGAGGGCTCCAGAGCTGGACGCAGCACTCCCGGGGAGTCTCACCAGAGCAGAGCAGAGGGGCAGAATCCCCTCCCTCGCCCTGTGCCCACGCTGCTGGGGATGCAGCCCAGGGGACGGTTGGTCTTCTGGGCTGCCAGCGCACACTGCCGGGTCATGCTGAGTTTCTCATCAACCAGCATCCCCAAGTCCTTTTCCTGAGGGCTGCTCTCAATCCATTCTCCACCCAGCCTGTATTTGTGCTTGGGATTGCCCTGACCCATGGGCAGGACCTTGCACTTGGTCTTGTTGAACTTCATGATGTTCGCACGGGCCCACCTCTCAAGCCTGTCCAGGTCCCTCTAGATGGCATCCCTTCCTTCCAGCGTGTCAACCGCACCACTCAGCTTAGTGTCGTTGGCAAACTCGCTGAGGGGGCACTCGATCCCACTGTCCGTGTCACCGACAAAGATGTTAAACAGCGCTGGTCCCAATACCGACCCCTGAGGAATGCTACTCGTCATTATAAAACACAAACTATTTACTGTAGGGAAGTGTTAATCAATTAATATATAGTTTTACTAAATTAATATAGCTTTTGGATAGTTCAACACCTTTCAGCCTAGAAAGAGGCTGAATTGTAACAAACGTTTCTATATAGTGTGAATTTCCGTGTGTAAGCAGTGTCTTCAAACACTGAGCAGTAAGAATCTATGTGTAAAAAAATTAGGTATGCAAGTTACTTTTTGCAGGATTATGAGCAACATCATGACAGCTTAGTTTTACATTTCCTGAACCCACAGACTGAGCTTAGAGAATAACAGAAGTCAGTTTTTAGCCCCATTTTGAAACTCTCTCCAGTCATATTTGTAGTACGTGTTAAAATACACCATGGATTGTTTTGGTCATGCTGTGAATCCTGCTGTGATGAAGGTTTGTTTTCAAACTCAGAAAATATGCCCTTCCACAAAGTTCACAGTGCAGAAATATGATAGAATAAAAAGAAAGCTAAATATGTCTGATTCCCATTTGAGAGCAGGAGCAATCCCATCTGAACATAATTTTCAGACTTTACATCATATCATGTCTTAAGAAAAAAGAAATCACCAGTACAAAGTCTTAAGCTAAACATTTGCTCAAATATATCAGCTCTGCTGGTTGATAGAACATGTTGGTGCATTTGAAAAGTTGTTTGCCAGTTTAAAGTAATCATGGGGTTTTGTTTGGGTGTTTTTCCTGTGCTCAACTACTGCTGGTCTCATTGCAATGAAACATTAAAATCTCCCACCAAAAGGGAGCAAAGTTAGGAAAATGCAAAGATCTTATGAAATCCCACTTCTGACCTTTAATAAACAGAAGTTATTTAAGGAAGACAGAAAGATCTACCCCAGACCTCCTAATGTAAAAAGCAGAGTTTCACCAGATTTTATTCAACTGGATGCCAGTTTCTTCTCCCTAGAAATTTGGTAGGATTAACATTTCGCACCAACTCACAATCTGCTTTGGGACTCTCTGACTTATAGTTTGGGTTAGGTAATGAGTTAATAATTCAGGGTCATTTTACTCACTGACTTATGACAAAATTTGTTACGCAAAAGGATATAGTGTTGGTTCCATTATAAAATTAAATAAAAAACTGGTCTTATTCATAGTGCAAATTATTTCACTAGTATGAAGAACACTTCATGAAGTTCAGTTTTGGGTTTTTTGGGGGGGATTCAGTTGAACAATGAATTAAATCTCATTCTTCGCTACCTAAGAAAATTGGGGAAATTTGTTAGGAAACAGATACAGATTCCTATTCCTGCGCTAATCAAGCTTCTGTGTTATTAACAGTATGCGGGAGCAATCTTTATGAGATTTCCATCTCCTTTAAGGTCTTCTTGGAAGGAAACTTTTTTGTGTGTTACTTTTAGCTGCATTTTGCAAAGTGACTGATGTGTGCTGAAGGATCTGGCTTTTCTTCCAGAGCGTAATGATCTTGGTATTTGGAAAATGTTATTCTCTGTGTTGCTTAAGATGACACATGGTGACAGTTGCTGAACTAAGAACACCAGTAAATCAGTTACTGAATTCTACAGATTCTGTAGATGATGTGTATACTGCTTGAGTGACAGTGATACCTCCAGTGGGAGTACATGTGGTCTCTTCTCCCAGGTAACTGGTGATAGGACGAGAGGAAATGGCCTCAAATTGCACCGGGGGAGGTTTAGATTGGATATTAGGAAAAATTCCTTTACTGAAAGAGTGAATAGGCTGCCCAGGGAAGTGATGGGGTCCCCATCCCTGGAGGTGTTCAAAAAGTGTGTAGATATGGCACTTCAGGACATGGTTTAGCAGGCATGCTGGTGTTGGGTTGACGGTTGGACTTGATTTTAGAGGTCTTTTCCAAACTTAATGCTTCTATGATTCTATGATTAAAACGAGCACTACTTATGGATTGTAGGATAGCACAAACTTTGGCGTCACATGATAAAACATCTTTCCCATATAGATTACAGGTCTTAGATACTTACACATTCATTATTCCTGTGATACCTGTACATCTCAAAACATACCTTCCTCAGAAATTCCCAAGAGGTAGGAAACTCCTATAGCCTGTTGAGATAGGTCAGAAACCCAAAGTTAGAAGAGAGAGTGATTTCTGCAAGGTAACGTAGCTAGTGTGTGGGAGGAAGCAACTGAAGCAGTGTCCTAACTTTTGGCACATTCTTCCTCTTTAGTCACCTCTGTTATACTTCATTTTGCCTAGAAAAGAGAAGAAGAGGAAAGACAAAAAGGCGAAGAGCAAATAAGGCAGCAGGAAGAAATCCGAGCAAAAGAGTTGTATCTGAGCCTCAAGCAAGCTCAGCAGCATAGTCAACACAGCGACGATGACCAGGAGTGGGAAGAACAGTGTGAGTAAAATTACCTTCACAGGATTAATGCATTTCTAAAAACAAATAAAAGGAGATTTGTAGAATGGAAAAAGATGTTGCCAAAAATCTCTTCTACCTAGAGCAATGCAAAATGCTATATTATTTTGCAGGAAATTACCAGCTTGACCTTACAAACATAAATTATTGTGAGTTTACTAATTTCCCATTTTTTTCTGAAGAAGAGTCCATGTCAATGTCTTATAGAAAATCTTTCATGTGTAGTGTCTGAAATCATTACTTTTTGTCTAGTGTAATTAACTAACAGTTTTGGCATAGTAATAATAATTCTGGACACAGTTATTTTGACAGCTTGTCCTCAGCTATCTCTGAAGAGGTAAAATCTGTCTTCATCTGTGTTTTAATTATTTCCATATGGTGATGTGGTCAAGCTATAATAGCAGCACTGAAACTCACTTCATTTCAAAAGATTACAGTAAATAATACTTAGATACTTGCCCGGAAAAAAATCCTGATGATGATGATCTCACTTTATGGAGGTGCTCTTCCTTTTTAGCCATCCTGAAATTCTTTATTAATTTCATCATTGTGATTAATTTAAAAATACATTAGTGATTTTTAAAAGCCTGTAAGGAATAAAACAAATATATTGCTATATATATATACACACATACATAATGTAGGTAAGTAAAAGTCCATGTTATGAGTAAGTAAGGCTTAATAGGTTATTGTGAATAAAATGTATGTCTACTCCATCTGTAGGCTATTGTATAGGTGGCTTTAGAAGTAGGAAATTCGCTTGTGGTAAGAATTGTGCATTTTTATTGGGGGAAGAGTATTTTTTACTTGCCACACCTATACTGATTTGATTACTCTTCAGAAAAAGGAAATGTAACGATTGGAAAGTTTTAGCTTATGTGGGGTTATTGTATTAATTATATATAACACAAAAGTTAATCAACTAATACTAAAAATGAAGTTTTAGAGAGCTGATAGTCGTATGTGTTGCATGAAATACCTCATGAAGTAGGAAAAAAATGTTGCTGTAGTGTTGCTTATTTCATGATAGAAGTAAAAGAAATGTTTCAAAATATGAAATGAGTTTATTTTATAGTTTTAGTCATCAGTTGAGGAGTTCCTGAAGACTAATTACTGAAGTCCTATTGCCTGCAATTGATGTGATAGTGAATCATTCCGTACAACATGAATTAAATCTCTGTAAGATACACTGGTGCAATTTTCCAAGCTCATAGCAGGCTACATCATTTTTGGTCAATAAAACCTCTCTATATTACACTGCTAATAAAGAGAAGGTAATTATTTCCTGAAGAATTATCTAAGTCTAGGTGTATGTGTTTATTCAGAAAGGAAAACTGTAGCTTTCTGTATTTGGGGTGTTTAAGAGCAGAATGAGTTGTGGAAAAAATAGCCCTTTAGTTTTGTAGAAAATGAGACATCGTCAATTAGCATCAGCTGGCAACCTAGCATAGAGCATGGTTTATCATTTCTTGTATGGTAGATAAGGAATGAAAACACATTTGCAACCATGTTGTTAAAAAAAAAAAGTCCAGCCTATCTTTACACAGAAATTATCGATAAAACAAAATACTGTAAACATTATTAAAACCGGCTATCCTTCTCTTACTGTTGCATTAAAGAGCTAACTGAGGTTTGAAATCATCATCTCAGTTTTCTCAAAGAACACTGGTTGTACAGGGACAGATTTCAGAAATGCAATAGAGGAGTTATGGAGCAAGCTATGAGTAGTTTTTACCGTGGTTTCTGTAATGGCATTCTTGGTCTGTCAAAACACTTTCGACTGCATCATATGCTGGTGGATATAATCTATGACCAGTATTTTTTCTGGTGTAACCTTTGGAGTATCCTGTACGGTCTGAAGGTATTCTATCACCTTCAGTCTGTGTGCCTCAATACCTATAGACCTGTCTGCTTATGGTCAAGAGAGTGACCAACTGCAGCTCACATGATTTCAAGTTATCGAGACTGGTTGCCAATGATAGTGCTGTGGGGCAAAACAAAGCTCAGCACCTTCTAGCCAGCGGCATCGCCGTTGGGTTTTGCAGCCTGCTATAAATTCTGTGCTGCCAGAGTTTATGCTGTTATCAGTAACTGATTTAGCATTAAACTAACTGCGGACTAATGACTAGAGTGGATCACATCCTTTTTTATCCTCTTATGCTTATCTCAGTGTCTCAATTTATCCCAGCTGTTTTGAGGGCTTAGAACTGTGTTCCATTTGCAAATGGGTGCGACAACTTAAGAGATGAAGATGCAGTATTTAGTGCCTTACCTGAAACCGGTTCCTGGCTGGTTTAGACTATGCTGTCAGGCTTTGCACTGAGCTTCCTGAGGAACACTAACACCTTCCATTTCCTTAACTTTGCTGCAGAAGCCAGAACCTCTAGCAGACAGGCAATAACAGATATTTGGAAGTGGGAACATCTGAAGTTGTTATGGAATGAACTAGTACATCAAGTTCACCAGATTTTTCACTTTTGATTTCAGTTTCAACTTTTTTTTTTTTCATTTTTATGCTAATACTTTCATTTTGTCTTCAAATACTGCTTTGGGACGCTGAGAGGAAATATAGTCAAGTTAGGCAAAGCTAGCTGTTTCTCATCTTTTCTGAGCAATAAATAAACGCATGAATGTATAAGAGAATTACAGGCAGATGTAATATTAACATCTTTTGTCTCTACGTACCTGTGATGGAAACCATACTGCCCATTAGGACCAAGGCCAGGCTCCTTTGTGTCTTGCCTCCTTGAAGTCAGCCCTTTGTATTCAACAGTGCTGGGGGGCAGTGCTGAAGAGGAACAGCAGTGCTAGAGCCGCTATTGTGGAGAGCAAATGTAGCAGTGATATTGATGACACTACTAATTTATTTAGTAGATGGAATTTAGAATATGATGAGGATTCATCTCTCCTCATCACATTATCCCTCAGCTGTTTATTGCCAAGGCAATAAGCAAAGTGTTGCTAATATTAGTTTCCATTGTTCAGTTCAGTTTGCTTCTGCTGTTTGCCTGATTGTGCCAAATAACAGTAAAAGCCCATAGAACCACTGTGTTAATTGAAATACATCATTTTAGTGCTTTTTAATATACTGAATGACAAATATAGAGTGACTTCAGAAATTGGTACTAAAAGGAAAAAAACCAATGTTGTAAGAGCAATTATACACTTGGATTTCATATAATGAATATATGTTGGTGTATTTTAGAGGGCAGTTGTGAGTTAACATGTGGAACAAGTGTATTGGTTGGTAAATGAAAAGTTGAATACTGGAGGAGACTGATTATAAGAGTCCACTGTTCAAAGCTTCTATTCCTTGAAACTGAGAAGTGAGAACTGAGGCTAAACTTGGACAGAGTGTATATATTCTGATTAGTTCTGGACCTTTCTATGCGCTGTTCCATTTTGTAGATTTCTAGAGTATTCAGTAAACAATACCCTATATCATGGTCGCTAAGTGTGACCTCCCTCTGTGAGAGGAGAAAAGGAATCTGCAAAACATAATAGGAAAAACTGTAGTATAAATATTCATCTGACTGAATATTGCGAAAGGTATTCTGTTAGTACACTTACAGACCCCTGCAAACTGCATCAAGCAATGAAGTGCTCGGATACCATCTGACCAGCTGTACTCATCTCCAGACAAAAATTATTCCAGTAAAAATGTAAATAGAGTTGAGTGACTTGATCTATTCTTATGCCTTTCCCTAAGCACCCACTTTTGGTTTCTGCTGGAAATAGGATATCAGGCTGACTCATTATAGCTTCTTTTATATTATTCTATTTTTATGTGCTTCTGCAAACTATGTCTATGAATTTATTTTCGCCTGAATTTTAAAGGAATTTCTGTTTGTTTGGTACTTATCTTTCACAGAAATTCAAGTGAGTGAGTTTACTGGCAGGAACATTTGATAAAATGCTGAATTTTAAAGTGACTAGTTCCCAGTTCAGCTATGCATTAACCAAGCAAGTGCTCAACCTTAAGTATGTGCTCACAGAACTTCACTAGGTCTCAGCGTGCATTGTTGAATAGGGGATTATTCACGTGCTTTCAGGTAAGAAGATTGCTGTACGGGAGCCATATTGCAGAGTATTTGTGGGAAGTTATTTTCCAATTAGGTAAGGGAAAAAGACCGTGTGATTTATATGTGCACTCAGAAATTTTCAGGACTGAATTTTATCTGTTAAGTAGTCATTTTGAGTTGCTCATAAACAAGCTTACAAGAATTATTAACAAGGGTAAAGCTGAAACAAAATAATTAAAAAATGAGGATGCATATTAATAGCACATGGTTTTTTTCTGCTTTCACATAGCTCTGACTAACTCACAGCTCTTCAAAAACACAAAGTAGATTACACAAAGTGGAGAGTTGCTAGTCTTTCACAAATTATTTGATCAAGTTCAGCTGCAGCACAGCATGAATTAATCCTCATCTGTATCAAAAGATTTGGTATTAGAATTTTACCAGGACTGCTGACAGGTATTTCCCAATCCTACGTGAGAGTATAAAAGGCAATTTTGCATTTGCACTCAAAAGGCAACTTAGGTTAGCATAGAGAATAACAGATTTTCATAAACTGTTCAAGGAAAACAAGGCAAACTCAAATTGAGATCTATAGGATCATAAGAGCTATTGCATATACAAGCTTTGTGGTTTCTTCTTTGTTGTTAGAGTACATTCACACCGAAGGTCATGTAGACATGTCCAAGTTGGCTTTACACTATTTATTTCTAGTAATGATAACTGTATAATCATGACAGGACAGACCGCAGTCTGGATATTTTCATCGGTTTTCCAGGAGGGTTTGGTAACCCATTTTTGACCTGCTCTGTTGTAGCTAGAATCATGTTGGCACCTGACCTATATAAACAGCTCAGACATTTCTACACAAGTTACTGTGCCATCAGGACAGAAGTGTGCTTTATTTTGTGAGCGCTGAAGGAGGCTGTACTTGTTGTTAGTATCACCAACACGTGAGGAGAAGACTGGTAGCGGAGGTGGACTTACGAGACCTGGCTGAACTGTAGATTTCCTGTGAGCTTGAGAAATCAATCAAATTCCTCATTTCCCACTCTTGTCAGTCCTGACATCGTTCCGTAATATAAAAGGAAGATGAAGAAAAAGTAAACTAATATTTGTAGTAACTCTTTCTGCTAGATTTATGGACCTATGGTGATGATTCAAAGAGTTTAAGGACAGAAGACATCATTGAGATAGCTAATCTCCCTACTGAATATATTGACTATTGAATTTAATGCTTTGCACCGGGGTCATGCCAGAAGTACATTTACTGTAAAAGGACAGCCAGTCAAGAAAACTAGTCTGTTCCTACTTAAGACAGTACTAGAAGTCCTGGCAACTTTTGCTTTCTTATTGTGAGAAAGGCTATGACGTGTCCTGAAATGCAACAAGTAATGGAGAATTTTGTGGCTTCTTTGATCTTAGAATATTTGTGCTAGACTTGATCCAGACATAAAATTTTTATTTCTAGTGAGATGGTTCAGCGCCAGAAAGAAATATGAATATTCACTAAATTCTATTTTAAGAAAAAACTGCTACAGAAATATATCCAGATTTACCTTCAGGCTTGGAGTGTTTATCTTATCTCAAGACAGATAAATTTGTGGGAGATGTCGTTATGGGAGGACGATTCGTCTGGCACAGGTCATCTTGTCTGGAGTGTAGTGGAAAAGTTTTTTGTAGATTCCTGACCACAATGGCTGGATGGATCTTTACCCACAGTAGTATTTCCAGTCACCAAAACCAGTTATTGATGCCAGTGACTTTGATTATTTCCCCGACACTAAGTCCCTTAACCAGCCAGAGAGTTTTGAAAGAAACTTGGGAGAACATAGCAACACAGGATCCACAGTAGGAGCTGTACTAGGGAGCTCCTAAAGATAGAGGAATGTGAGGAAAGAGAGAGAAGTTTCTGGGAATAACTATAAGGAATGGGACAGGGAGAAAATCAGGACTCCAGTAATTAGAAAAAATGGATTAAGAGACCCTATGCGTCCCTATGGTCAATGATACAATTCTTCAGATACCTCCGTTGGGAAATTTCAGTAAAAATTCTTCATAACATGAGAGATGCCTGTGTGTGTGTGTGTATATATATATATATATATAAAATCTATATGCATGCATTTAGATATCTATGGCATGCCATCTTCCCTATCCAAACATATATACAGACACATATACACGTGTATGGGTACATACATAAACACGTATACGTGAATGGACAGGGAATGCTGCATGACATACATACTTTAAAAAAGTATGATGGTTGACAGCTGCAAACTATGCTACCTCTCCCTACTGTTTTGTGATAAGAAATATTAACATTTGACAGTTTGGGAAAATTGTAGTCCGGGTCACTAGCTTCTGATGATACAGATTTATTAGCTAGCAAAAATACAGTAGGAATGTCTGTTGAAAAGAGTATCTATTGTTCAGGAAAGTGGGGCATGAAGACACCTTGCCTTTTTCATTACCAGGCAGCCTGTACATCAGTAGAAAAGAATCCCAGAAACCTCCAGGCAGTCTGCCCTCGGTCTGCATACTGTGAATGTGAAAGGCAGTCGCTGGTTTCCAAATGTCTTACCAAGCTGCATTGCACTCACCTTCCTTACTGTCTCTAATGGTGTTGCAAACACAAAGTCCACATTTAAAGCAGCCATTACTGAGTGGCTTTACAAAGGATAAATCACAGAAATTTTGTAACTAATATACTTGAGCCATTCAAGTAGCATATTTAGATGACATTATCTACCCTTAAAAATAATGACCTGCAACATAAATAGTGAAACCTGTTACTCATGTTTTTTGTGCTATACAGTTGCTTGTTACTGTGTTCAGCTAAAACTACAGAGTATGTAGTTAAGAGCTAGTTGTATACGTATGAAGCATCTATCACTCATTTATTATGCTGTCTTCATGAGCTTTTAGTCCTGCATACCTTTCTACCTATGACAATGTTCTAGAATTCTAAGCTTAAATGTCTTTTGTCTTTCCATCATTTGTCCAGAGGGTTTTATTTCATTTCATTTTGCGTTAAGCACTTTTATTTCTTGATTCCATTAAACCTTTTCATAATTTGGACAAATCAATTTATAATTCTGCTTGCTTTAAATCAGGAGCGTAAACCAGAAGCATGCAAACAACCTAATGAAATGCAGCTGTCTGGTATTATATCATGCGTTCCTAGTCACAGGTATAATCACAGTAGAGTAAGAAATAGCGTGTGCAATTTATGAGTTGGGTGTGATCTAATCCGGGATACTCATGGCAGGATTGATAATTGCTACTGGAGGCAATAGCTTCCTTCTTTAATATTTGCTTCACTGCATGTTAAAGGTTTGTTTTGCTCTGGAATAGTTTGCCTGCCTAAAGTTATTTATGTCTCAAAAAAAGTCGTCAAAATGGGGCTTGAGGCACCAGAAAAGAGCTGATAGATAATGAATATTTGTGGTACAATTCTTGGTGCATTTAAGTTACAACATTTTGAAGACAGGATTGTTAGTACATTACTTTTAAAGTGAAAAAGCTTTAGTGAAAGATGCCTAACCTGCAATGACCAGAGCAGCAGTCTCATTTCAGTTTATGGAAATATGTAACTCCCTGGTCAGTGCCAGGGAGGTGTGTATTAAATCTTCCAGTACAGATTCTGGTTCTTTATATGCGATTTCAGAGACTCAATTGCGAAACAACCCCATCCATAGCATCAGCATGCCCTTTCCAATGGCTATTAATTTCTCCACTGTTACTGAAACCATTTTTAGTTTGCAATTTTCAAAGTGGAGACTTCTGTGACTTTAAGTACTGTAACAAATATAGCATCTGCTTGTCAGAAAAAATGCGACATTAACAACAAAAAGTATGACCTACATGTTAATTTTTATAATTGTAAATTTTGGGAGTAGCTCCTGCAATTCTAATTATGTGCATAGTTGCAAAGAATTCTGTTAAACACAGACTTAATTTTAAGCAGTAGTTACCATTCTTTCTTGAAACACAAATCTTGGTGCACTGCCAGTGGAAAAGATGTCCCGAAGCAGAATTTCTCTTATTACAGCCAAAGCAAGTGTCAGATGTAATCGCAGTGTGTAGAGGCTCAGTTATTGTTGGTAGTGATCAGACCATTAATAACTCAAGTCTGGCATGCTTCTTCTAGTGGTGGGCCTGTATGTGAAGCATCAGGGAAGTCATCCAGTTAGCCATCTCTTTGGTAGTGCACTGTAATTTGAATGTTCTTAAAGTCAGGTCATATAAGACACAAAGATAGTAAGTTCTATAAGGAAAGGGGTAAGTGGCTGTTTGTATTTCTAAAGTCTCTCCTCCCCACCCTTCCCATTCATCCCACCCAGTGCGCCGCTCCAAAGCCGCAGATGAGGAAAGGAGCCACAAAGCACGCAGGGCCCGGGATGAATACCGACGACAATCCTTGCGTGCCATCCAGAAGGGAAGAGTGGCTGGCCTGAGTAATTTGTTCCAGGGAACAAGCTTGAATAATGATCAGGAGACAAAACTGAACAACAGTGCGAGTCCTTTGCTGTCTCTCTCTGCAGCATCCAGGTTGGTTTGTACAGGAGTGACTTTGAAATAGTTTTCTGTTGAATTGCTCCCTCCCCAGTCCCCACCATTTCAACCACCTCTTTACCCGTAGTTGGAAATTCTCAGTCTTGCTCTTTCACTATGACCAGAAAAAGAATGTTTAAAGAAAAATGAAAACAGATTGAGTACTTAATGTAAATTAAATGACATTTATTTTTCAGAGAGATTTCTTCGAGTTCACAGAGAGAGGGATGGGTCCTTCGACAGTCAGTATTAGATTAGGATGCAAGGCTGTCATATGGAGAAGTCAAATGGGCAAATTCTTAGGCAAGTGTTCAGCCTCAAGCCTAAAACTGCCTGCTGCTTAACAGCTCTGAAACATTTTACAGAGCTGTCATGCTCCTAAGTTTCGTGGTTTTCAAGGGTTTTTTCAGGCAAAATCAAGTGTCTTTGGTGTTTATTAATCTTTCATCTGACTATTTAGGGAGCGGCATGGCTTACAGAGGAGGGTAAGAATCCATACTGGCAGATGGGTGCTAGAAAGTTGACTAGTCACTCTACTTTTTTCCTGGTTGTATCTTATACCATTGATTTGGCTTCATGTGCTGATAAAGGCAATGTAAGCACTGACAGGATGGTAGCATTGACTACTACTAGAAAAACAAAAAAATCCCAACAACCAATATCTAAGATCAGAAAGGAAAGAGTCCCATTACCTTGTTTTTCTTTACCAGTCAGTGTAGCGCCAGAGAGAATCAGGAATCAGTCCCTCATTGTTTGGGAATGTATTCTGCTTTGGCAAGTTCTTTGCTCTACTATGCTGAGACACAGAAGCTCTCTGGAAACAGCAGCCAAAACTCCCAGTTTGAGGAGGAATCAGAATTTTACTCAGAACAGGATCTTTAAAATTACTATCAAATTAACTTGTCAAAGGACTTCTCTTCTTGTTTTTCAAGCTACTTAAAGTCTTCTTCAAATTGAAGTAATAAAAGCTCTACTAGAAGTGGCAGATTTTGAAAAAGACATTCCATAACTTTGGCTTGAAGTTCTAAGCTTCCTCTGAGCTGAGGTTAGTTACTATAGAATTTAGTGGTGCTAGATGTGATTGTTTCCAACAAGAACCTGAAAAAAAGCTGAAAAATATTCTGATCATGATCCAGCTCATGTTCAATACTGTTTATCTGTTTCTAAGCTATGCCTATACTTCAAAAAACAGGCAGTATTTATTTGCCTTATCTCTTCAGGCTCCTCTTTTTCAGTGTCCATGACTTGATTGTGAAGGTATCAGGAAAAATAAAAGTTGCTTTATACATGTGCCATAATAGTGAATATAGATAAATGTAAAACACCCAACACTGGTATGGTGAAGCAGGAACAGATGTTTGTCTGCAATTTTACTTTGCCGGTGGCCCGGGAGGTCAAGGAGGAGGTGTGCAGTATGTTGTTATTTACCACTAGTGCGAGACAGATTTTTTCCTCAAGGGAACGTGGGTTCAGTGTTATTTCTTTCATGTTTTTCAACATGAAGTATAGCTGCTGTAGCTTTTACCTTGCCTTGCTTCTTCTTTTAAAAGGCGCATGAAAATAGTATTCTTTTATTTTTACAGGAGATCTCTTTTCTGTATAATTTCTATACTGTTTAGAAAGCTTCCATTCACTTTTTTTCCTACTGTCTTTCTTATTTTGCTGTGTTCTCTTCCCAATGCAAGTCTTTTGCCTGCTTATTCACTTTTATGCTTTTGCCTTCTATGGTTTATTTATTTGTACTTTTGTGGTTCTATTTCTCTGTTCCTGCCCATACTGGCCAAGCTCGGCCACAGTAGCTGTATAGAAACTGGCAGAGTCATTTTGAGATTTAGCCCAGGGCAGAAAAAGTTATGGATTTGACAAGTTTTTTGAAACTAAACTGAGTGAGAGAGACATGAGTTGAGAAATGAGAATGGACTGTAGAACCCTGGAATTCAAAGGGCTTCTTGTTTCTTTCTAGATAATATTGAAAACCAGAAATAACAAACACATGCAGTTTTCTTGTTGTTTTTTGTTGTTTTTTTTTTTTTTTTTTTTTTTT